>ERZ1034939.252-NODE-252-length-37674-cov-38.074803_pt1 | contig 37674 bp, 42 predicted proteins | sample MGYA00520626_ERZ1034939 | MGnify/ENA primary metagenome ERZ1034939 (study PRJEB33766, sample SAMN09781751) | gut metagenome | biome: gut microbiome | host: Homo sapiens | place: Madagascar | study: EMG produced TPA metagenomics assembly of the PRJNA485056 data...
GCAAAGGTAAGAACTTTTACGATAAAGGGCAAGGTATAAATGCGGAGCCGCTTACTCTTAAAGGAAGAGGTAAATACCCTGATTAAGGAAATGTCTAAAACAATGCCAGTTGTAGTTTCAACACACAATAGTACTATCGGCGGTTCTATCATGCCAGACTATATTATATATACGGATAAAAAGATAGAAAATAACAGCATAGTCTATAGAGTGTATGAAGGAACCCCTGATAGTAAAAATCTTGTGACATCAGGAGGAGATAAAATTGAGAACTATGCAATCACGATGAACAGTTTGGAGGCTGGCGAGATTGCTTATAATAAAAGGAAACAAGGTTATGATTTACTTAAAAATTGAGAATAATTTAGGTAAGTTCTTAAAAGATGAAAATTACCTAACTGTTGACAAAATAACAAGAGACGATTTATGGCACTTAGCAAAAGCTGTAATGGATGACGAGAGTTTTGAAATGAATCAATATGATGAGAGTCGTATTGGCAATAAAGCTCATCAAATCATTTATAAGAATGTCTATGAACTTCTTGTTTCATTGCAAAACTGTAAAGAGCAATTTCGAAGCGAGTGTGAGGCAATGTATAAAGAAGCGTATGACAAATACAAACAATAGGGAAACATTATGTCACTTCAATCAAATAACAACAAGCGAATAGCGAAGAATACTTTGCTTCTTTACTTCCGAATGCTCTTTATGATGGTGGTGTCGCTATACACGAGCCGTGTCATATTGAATACCTTGGGGGTGGAAGACTTCTGAATTGCCAAGACATATCATAAGAAAAGATAAACAAAAAACTTATGCCAGTAAAAGAATTAAGAGATATACGTAAGGAGATGTTTGCAGAAATGGAGCAACGTCTGAATGTGAATAGAAAGCCAGAAGACAGCTTCTTCTATTATCATTCCAGTGAGGACTGAATCGTCCTCTCTCATGCCCTATTTGGGGTAATGACTCAAAACATCAGGGGACATATCGCCAAAGAGAAGTACTTCTTGCTTCTCCGCCAATACCAAGAGGAAATGCTAAGTGCCTATCTCACGGAATCCAATGAATTTCCTGAGTTGCTGCACTATTGCAATGTCATGTATGAGACATTACCTATCATATTAAAAGGAGTATATGACCTTCGTATAGACAAAGATGCCCGTAGATTGGCAGCTATTGCTATTGTAGCAGGAGGATATGGAGGAGATATGCCAGAGGAACAATGCTACGATCTTTTGGATGATGTGGACTTCTATTATAATAAAGTAAAATGCAAGAAGATAGAGCGTATGCTTCCAGAGTTGAGTAAAATGGTAGTAGCTGAGTCGATTCATTTAAGTTAGAAAATGTTATTATGGAAATAAAAAAGACAAATATAGAAGGTGTACTCATAATCGAGCCACGCCTCTTCCGTGATTCTCGTGGCTACTTCTTCGAGAGTTTCAGCGAGCGAGAGTTTGAAGAGAAAGTAACTCCAATCTTGGGACACAGTGTACACTTCTGCCAAGACAACGAGTCTATGAGTAGCTATGGCGTAATGAGAGGTCTGCATTTTCAGCGCCCACCATATACCCAGAGCAAGTTGGTACGCTGCGTAAAGGGTAGAGTGCTCGATGTAGCAGTGGATATTCGCAAGGGTTCACCAACCTATGGCAAGCATGTAGCTGTAGAACTGACAGAAGATAATCATCTCCAGTTCTTCATTCCAAAGGGCTTTGCCCATGGCTTTGCTGTTCTCTCAGGGACTGCTGTCTTCCAATACAAATGTGATAACTTCTATCATCCAGAGGCAGATGGGGGTATCTCCATCTTGGATGATAGCCCCGGCATCGATTGGAAGATACCAACCAATCATGCCATCCTCTCAGAGAAAGATACCAAGCATGACTTGTTGAAGGACTTTGATAGTCCTTTTGACATCAATGTGGATTTATACGTATGAATACAAAACAACAACTAGCACATCAGCGTGCGGATTTGGCGATAGTCGAATTCTTGAAGGAATTGTTTACACCTCCCTTTATTATTAATGAGTCAACCTTTGATGAAACTAAGGATTCTGCTGTGGAGTGTGCAAGACAGAATGTGGATGCCTCTTCTCTATCTGACAGAGAAAAAGAGGTCGCGAAGAAGTCTGTAGAACAGTTTGCCAATGAAGTGGCATTAAAGTTCAAAGCAGCAATGAAGCAATCTGGTAAGGTTGTGTAAATCACATATACAACAAGATTTCTAATATTATGTTTGAAAAAACAGAATGCTTACGTTCCCAATCCAACGGTATTCGTTTGAGATAGAATTGCGAAAAAACTATTGATATAGTAACTTTAAAGCAGAAAAGGAGAAACTAAAATGATGGATCAAGAATTTTTAAATATTTTGCAATCAATGAGCAAAGAGGAACTCGATGCTTATTTAGTATCAAAAGGAGCTCCTTTTGATACTTTTGCCACTTCCTTGGGAGAAGGGGAAATTGGAGACTTGGCTTTGCCCTTTGCTGAATATGCTGCATTTGGCGGCAGTTTGCTAGATTTTTATAAAGCATTTTTTCAAAAGTATGACCGATACTTGCACAATATAGATGATAATACATGGGATTTCGTTAATGTTTCAATGTCGGTATTTTGCAGTCGTTATTTTGGACAAACAATCAGTTTTGACATTCTTGAAGAAATCAGAAGATTGGAAACGGCTATCCTGTCTTCTTTGGAGGCATACTTAAATGGTTCTCCAAATGTAGCATATGAAGCACTGAAAGGTGCTTTTGTAGAAAATAATAATCATCTTTTTCTAACTATACCACAGGTTATATTTCGAGGATCACTATATAGGGCTCGTAATACTGAAAACCTTCAAGCACAGAAGGAGTTGTTTCATACTCCTTTTGAATTTCGTAATAGTTGTGGTAGTTACCGCTATAGTATATTGGGATATCCTTCCCTCTATTTAGCTGGTAGCTTAGAAACGGCATTGGCTGAGTGTCGAATCAAAACAGATGAATACTCTTGTGTCTGCTTTTATCCAAACCAGAATATAAGGTGTGTAGATTTAACTTTACCAAATAGAAAATTGGCATTCTTTGAGCGATATAGCTTTGTCTTGTTTTATCCTCTTATTATGGCATGTGGCTTAATAGTAAAAGATGAAAACAGTCCTTTTAAGCCAGAGTATGTTATTTCACAAATCTTGTTTCAAGTTATAAAAGAAAATTCAGATTTGATGGGAGTTTCTTATACATCTACTCGTGTACACAATCCTGATTTTCGAAATAATTGCCACAGAAATTTTGTACTGATTGTTCCTGATGCTAATATGGCGAGTGGGCAATCTAGCAAGTTGGCTAGTATATTCAAATGTACTATGCCTGCAAGTCCAAATGGTGAGAATGTAGAGGAAATGGCAAATAGATTACGCCAAATGGAACGATTGGATATTGTTCTGTAACTATTTACAATATACGTGTCTCTTTTTATTCAAAGCAAATTAGTTTTTATCTATGGAAAAGGAATATAAAATAGAGATAGATTTATTAAAACAGTAAGAGAATTAATATAGAATGAAACTTTTTATTTGACGCATAATATCTATTAAATGAAATATTCTAAAAGTGATGAATAACAATAATAAGCAAATAGCAAAAAACACTCTCTTTATGTATTTGAGAATGGGAGTGACGATGCTCGTTGGTCTTTATGTTTCTCGTATAGTTCTTCAACAGCTTGGAGTTGAAGACTATGGATTATATAATGTAATAGGTGGTATTATAGCAATGTTTAGTTTTATTAATGGATCAATGGTTAATGTTTCTACACGTTTTATAACAGTGTATTTAGCCAAAAATGACACTAAAATGTTAAATAACATTTTTAGTATGTCTTTCTTGATTCATTTTAGTATTGGAGTAGTAATTCTACTATTAGGAGAAACCATCGGTTTGTGGTATTTAAATAATAAATTAGTAATTCCAGAAGGCAGAGAATTTGCTGCGCATTGGCTTTACCAACTTTCTATCATTTCCTGTATCCTTTCCATATTATATGTTCCTTATAATGGACTGATAGTTGCGCATGAAAGGATGAAAGCTTTTGCATACATATCAGTGATGGATTCTATGCTTAAGTTATTAATAGCGATAATGATAGCATATTCTCCATTTGATAAATTGATATTTTATGGAACATTGCTTGCAGGTGTTTCTTTTTTAGATATCATTATTTATTTTGTGTATTGTAGGAAGAATTTTAAAGAATCAATATTGGTTTTTTATTGGAATAAGGCAATATTTAAGCGGATGTTAGAATTTGCTGGCTGGGCGTTGGTTGGCAATTTTTCATATTTATTTTATAGTCAAGGTATAAACTTAATGCTCAATGCATTTTGTGGACCAGCTGTAAATGCAGCTCGTGGTGTAGCTGTTCAAGTTGAAGGTGTTATTAGGCAGTTTGCAGGCAATGTACAGGTTGCCATTAATCCACAAATTATAAAATCTTACACCTCAAACGAATTAGAGCGTATGTATGCTTTGATTTTTACAAGTTCGAGGCTATGTTTTTATTTGCTTTATATTATCTCTCTTCCTATAATGATAGAAGCAGATTTTATTCTTAATCTTTGGTTAGGTACTGTCCCTAATCATACTGTTAATTTTGTTAGGCTAATTCTATGTATTTCTATCTTGGATGCATTGATAAATCCTATGTTTACAGCAAATTTAGCTTGTGGAAAATTGAAGATATATCACATGTCTTTAAGTATACTTATGTATGCTTTTATGTTTGTTACATATTTTTCTATAAGGCAAACTTTATTGCCAGAAAGTGTTTTTGTTACTCTTTTGATTGCAACTATTTTAGGTGTTGTGTTGAGAATCTTTATTTTAGAAAAGCAGATAGGGTTAAGTAAATTGACGTATATACATAAAGTACTGCTACCTATTATTTCTGTAGCCGTTATTTCGTGTGTGTTGCCAATAACTTCACATTTAATTATAGATAATAATATACCACGGTTCTTTATATCGTCTTTGCTGTCTATAATTTCAGTTTTAGTTACTACTTATTATATAGGAATGGATAAAACTGAAAAACAATTAGTGATATCTTTTGTTAAAAATAAAATTTTAAAACGATAAATTATGTATTCTGACGAAAAAAATGTTCAAATAACTCTTTCTTTGCTTAAAGCAAAGAATATAAAATATGTTGTTCTGTCCCCTGGAGGTAGTGACGCTCCTGTAGTTAAGTCTTTTGAAAACGACGATTTCTTTAAATGCTATTCTATTGTAGATGAAAGAAGTTCTGTCTTTTTTGGTATTGGACTTGCACAAGAACTTAAGCAGCCTGTTGTATGTGTTTGTACTTCAGGTACAGCTGTTAGTAACTTTCTTACAGGAATGACGGAAGCTTTTTACCAAAATGTCCCAATCATTGCTATAACAACAGATTCTCATGCTTATAATTTGAATCAGTTAGAGCTTCAAAAGTTAAACCAAAATGACATCTTTAGAGATGTTACTAGGGCAGAAATTACGTTGCCTGCTATTAATGACGAAATGGATGAATGGCATTGCAACAGAATTATTAATGAAGCTTTGCTTGAGATGAATCATCATGGTACAGGACCTATACATATTAATATACCAATCACAAAGACTCTATCATGCGATGCTAAAACATTGCCAGTACAAAGGGTGATAAACAGACATTATATCGAAAATACTTCTTTTGAGATTCTTTCTAAGAGATTAATTGGCAAGAAGATATTGTTTGTTGTGGGGCAAAATACGGTTTTGACTCACGATAGTATTAATATATTTAATAAAATATTTCAGCGTTATAATTGTATCTATAATATAGAAACAGTATCAAATCTGAAATGTGATGGTTGTGTTGTAACTTATCCATTGACCGAGTCTTTTATGGCATATGATAAGCAAGAATTGATACCTGATATAGTTATATCATTAGGCAATTTTGTTGCATCTTATATGCTTAAACCGTTGTTGAGATCTAAAAGAGAAGATATGGAAAACTGGCTCGTTAGTCCGACTGGTGACGTAAGAGATCCATATTGGAGTCTAAATGAAATATTTGAGGGTGATGTTATGGACTTTATGCGTTCGTTATTAACGATTGACGTACCTGATAATAATGACCATTCATATTTTAAGAGTTGGACAAGTGTAGCAATGAATTTCAAAATAGATAATCTCGGATTTTCCTCATTGAGTATAGCCAAATTACTCTCTGAAATGCTTCCAGATAATTCCGTGTTACATACTGCAATTTTGAATAGTACCCGTATCATGCAGTTCTTCCCACCTAAAAAAAATGTAACTTGTTATACCAATTTAGGTGCGCTTGGTATAGATGGATGTGCTGCTACTGCTGTAGGTCATTCTATGGCATCTGATAAGTTAACATATCTGTTAACAGGTGACCTTAGTTTCTTTTATGGTATGAATGCTCTTGGTATAAGAGGTATTAAGAATAATCTTCGAGTAATACTATTAAATAATGGTGGTGGGGAAGAATTTAAAATAAAATTGGGATTACCTAATTTGAATAATTATGTGTGTGCTTGCAGTAATCATCGTGTTGCAAAAGGATGGGTCAAGTCTTTGGGATTTGAGTATTACAACGCAAATACAAATGAAGAGGTTGCTCATGTTTTAGAAAGATTTGCAAAAACTTCAGATAACCCTTTGTTTCTAGAATTATTTATAGATATAGATAAGGATGCAGAAATAATCAGAAATATATACGCAGATAACAAACCTGCTTTAAGTATTAAAGATGTTTTAAAAAAGGGACTTGTAAAGTTGTTGCCTGAGGAAGTTATTAATCAATTAAAAACACTAGTAAAATGAGTATGATAAAACTAGTGAAATTTATAAGAAGGATTTTGTGTAAATTATTGGGGTTGAAACATGAATACATTCCAATATATCAACCTGTATTAGATAAATCTTTGCTTGCAAACAAAATAGTTTTTATTACAGGTGGCACAGGCGGTATAGGTAGAGTAATTGCTCAAAAGGCTATAGAAGCTGGCGCAAAAGTAATCGTTGCTGGAACTAATGAGCAAAAACTTAAAAAACTTGTACTAGAATTTGGTGATAATATTCGAGCAATAAGAATGGATTTATCTGTATACGACGATATTGTAGAAAAAATATCCGAAGCTGTATCTGCTTTCCCTGAGAAGCGAATAGATATACTTGTAAATTCTGCAGGACTTCATGGAGATTGGAGTTTTCAACGTCTTTCTGAGAAAGAATTTGATAAAGTTATTGATGTGAATATAAAGGGAACGTATTTTATAACAAATTTTATAGCTCACCATATGATAGACAATCATATTAAGGGGCATATTTTAAATGTATCTTCATCATCAGCCTTGAGACCTGCTTGGACTCCATATCAGATATCAAAATGGGCAATAGATGGTATGACAAAGGGATTTGCAGACTTGCTTCTAAAAGACGGAATCATTGTAAATGGTATAGCACCAGGACCAACAGCAACAGATATGGTTAATATGGGAGATACATTTAATATTTATTATGATGCTCAACCATCTCATAGATATGCTGTGCCTGAAGAGATTGCAAATTTAGCAATATATCTAATAAGTCCACTTGCAGATTTTATTGTTGGCGATACTATTTATATTACTGGAGGTAGTGGAACAATTTCTTATCATAAATAATGAAATCATGATTATAGGTTATACAACAGGTGTTTATGATATGTTTCATATCGGACATCTTAACATTCTTCGTCGCGCAAAGGAGCTATGCGATTATCTGATTGTAGGAGTAAGTACAGATGAATTAGTACAGCATGACAAGCACAAAACTCCTATAATTCCATTCAAGGATAGATGTGCTATTGTTGAAGCTATCAAATATGTAGATAAGGTCGTACCTCAGCCAGATAAAAACAAATTAGCTGCTTGGCAGCGAGAGCATTTTGATAAAATGTTTGTAGGTTCAGATTGGAAAGAAACTGAAGTTTGGAATAAGTTTGAGGAGGATTTTAAACCTTTGGGGGTCGAAATTGTTTATCTTGACCATACAGATGGAATAAGTAGCAGTTTACTTAGAGAGAAACTCAATGGTGCAAATTCCAGAAATGGGGGGTCATCTAGAGTAATAGGGTATACCACAGGCGTTTACGATATGTTTCATATTGGTCATTTAAACCTTATAAAACGTGCAAAGGAGCGTTGCGATTATTTGATAGTTGGGGTAAGCACAGATGAATGCGTGCAAAACTACAAACACAAAACGCCAATTGTCGGGTTTGAGGATCGAGCACAGATAATAGCATCATTAAAATATGTTGATGAAGTTGTTGCTCAAACTAGCATGGATAAACTTGAGTTTTTGAAACAAAGGCATTTTGACGTGATGTTCCATGGTGACGAATGGAAGGGTACCGATCTGTACAATCGGTATGAAACAGAATTTAAAAAATATGGAGCAAAGATTGATTATCTTGTTCATACAGACGGAATAAGTTCAACCTTACTTCGAAAAAAAATACAAAATTAATATGGATAATGTTATTGTATTAAATCAAAATGTTAAGTTAGGATCGCTTTCAGCTCTTAAAGATGTTGTTAAGCCAGGAAGCGATACGATGATTCTTTCAACGCAATTTGTTTTTGAGAATGAAGTAGAACTAATAGATTCAATTCTCGAATGTAAATGTGTGTATAAGAATTTCAGCGATATCTTAGATGATGCTGAATTAGAATCATGTGATAAGGATGCATTTGTAGCAACCAGGCAGGATTATGATTTAGCAGAATTCTATGAATATATTCAAAATCTAAAGAACGCTAGATTAATAGATAAATTCTTATCGCAGTATTCTTTTCATAGCAAAATAATTGTTTCGGATGGCTTGGGAATTCGTTTGGAGCAATGGCAAAAAAATGGTTTTGAATACCGCTCTCTTGGTTATTATTATGTGGAGCCTGAAAATAAGTCAAAGAGTTTTCCTTTGGTTAGAAAATTACTACGTAAACCATACCATGTCATTTTAAGGCTCAAAAAGGCATTTACAACTCAGATACATGTTGCTTTTGATAATGATACAAAGTATTTGTTCTATGGCAATTTAAATCGTATAGGTTATCGAATCAATTTAAATTTCCGAGATGCAGGCCTTGGTGAGCATGTCAAGTATATGCTCAATATGATGGGTATTGTATGGAAAAACAAAACAATTAGATTATCTTCTTTTCATGAAGGATTTAAAACGATTCCTGATCGTAAGGATCTCAATGTTAAGTTGATTCAAGATGGATATCTGCCACCGAATTATAGTAGCAATTATCTTTATTTCTATGGTCATAATACGGAGTTTTATACATGGGATGAAATTGGATGTAACACATTTCGTTATCATCACTTACCATATAGAATTATGCCAGTAAGGAATCTCTTTTTTTTACCGGAGAAATTTAAGTTTCCAGCAAAAGTTAAAAAAGTTCTTTGTGCATCAAGTGGAACAGGTGATTGGACAGCTATCAAAAACCGTTCAGATGATGACCGTCTAGTTTGGGCTATTGGTAAGGTAGCTGCAATGTTTCCTGATGTTGAATTTATATATCGGTGTCATCCTACGTGGATTCATCCAGCTCATGCAGGTGTAAATTCAATAAATAGATGCGTTGAATACATCTCTTGGCTTAATTTGCCAAACTTTAAAATGTCTTGTAATATACCTCCAGCTATTCAGAATGGACATTTTGTGCTTTCATATAAACGCTCTTCTTTTGAAGAAGATTTAAAGGGTGTAGATCTTGTATTAGGTGAACATTCTGTTGCTATGCTTGATGCTGGTTTTAAAGGAATACCATTTGCCTCATGCAATATGACTGGTCATAGAGCCTTCTTTAAAGATATTAATGATTTAGGCTTTCCACACTGTGAGACGATAGAGGAAATTGCAGATTTAATTAGATCTTTACCTTCGGAAAAAGTAAAGGAGCAGTATAGGCAAGCTATAGTTAATTATAATAAAATGACGGGAATTGTGTAATATGAATACTGTATATGACGCAAAACTCTTAGGACTTCCAAAGATTGAAGATCCAAGAGGTAACCTGTCTATCATCGAACAAATCAAGCAGATTCCTTTTGAGATCAAGAGGGTCTATTGGATTTATGATGTGCCAGGTGGAAAGGATAGAGGCGCACATGCCTATAAAGAGAACGAGGAGTTTATTGTAGCTCTGTCTGGTAGCTTTGATGTTGAACTAGATGATGGAAGGAATAAACAAATATTCTCTCTGAATCGTTCCTATTTTGGAGTATATGTTCCTAAAGGAATGTGGAGAACTATGAAGAATTTCTCAACCAATTCTCTTGCTCTGGTTCTTTCTTCTACTGAATATGATAAGGATGACTATATCATGGATTATGAAGAATTCAAGACTTGGGTGAAGAATCCTTCTATAAAAACGACTTCTTCAGGGAATGAAACTTCTGTTAAGGTTAATAATCCCACGGATACTTTCAGTGCCAAGGAAGGTAAAAGTGTTTTTGATTGTTCACTTTGTGAACTCAATAAGATGCACGATGTAGAGGGAAACCTTACTTACATCTATGAGAATGTACATGTTCCATTCCCAATCAATCGTGTATTCTACAGTTATGATATACCTGGTGGTGAAGATCGTGGAGCACATGCTCATAAAGAATGCCATCAGTTTATCATTGCAGCATCTGGTGCTTTTGAAGTTGTGCTTGATGATGGTGTAAACAAGAGAACGGTACAGCTCAACAGACCATTCTGGGGACTTCATGTACCACCAGGAATTTGGGCTTCCGAGCAAGGCTTTTCATCGGGTAGTATTTGCTTAGTCTTAGCATCTCATGGTTATTCTGAGGATGACTATATAAGAGACTATGACGAATTCATTCAATATTTAAACGAAAAGAAAAATAAGTAATTATGGTAAAACTTTTAGATTTACAGGCTATCACCATGCAGCATGGTGACGAGTATAAGGCTGCAGCCAATCGTGTCATTGAGAGTGGTTGGTTCTTGCAGGGTAATGAAAACAAGCAGTTTGAGAAAGACTATGCTCAATATATTGGTACAGATGAGTGTGTAGCAGTTGCTAATGGTTTGGATGCTTTGCGCTTGATTATCCGAGGATATAAGGAGATGGGTATTTTTCAGGATGGCGATGAAATCATTGTACCTGCTAATACCTATATTGCAACTATTCTTGCTATTACAGAGAATAATTTGACTCCTATCTTGGTTGAGCCAACATTTGAGCATCTTGAAATTGATATTGATAAGATTGAGGCTGCAATCACTCCTAAAACAAAGGGCGTGATGATTGTTCATCTTTATGGTCGTGTTGCATACAATGACAAACTGGGCGAGATTTGCAAGAAACATAACTTGAAGTTGATGGAAGACTGTGCTCAGAGTCAAGGGTGTGCCTGGAAAGGTGTGAAGACTGGTGCTTTGGGAGATGCTGGTGCGCATAGTTTCTATCCTGGCAAGAATCTCGGTGCCTTTGGTGACGCCGGTGCTGTGACTTCTAGTGATAAGGAGCTTGCTTCAGTGATTCGTGCTTTGGCAAATTATGGTAGTCAGAAGAAGTATGTATTTAAGTATGCTGGTATTAATAGCCGTATGGGCGAGTTGGATGCTGCTGTTCTTGATGTCAAGTTGAAGTATTTGGATGAGGACAATGCTAAGCGTCAAAAGTTGGCTGCTTATTATTATGAACATATCAAAAATCCGCTGATTACATTGCCAGCCAAAATAGATGATGAGAACAATGTATATCATCAGTTCCCTATCTTCTGCGAGCGCCGTGATGTATTGCAGGAGTATTTGAAAGAACAGGGTGTTCAGACCTTGATTCATTATCCAATACCACCACATCATCAGGAGTGTTATGCTAAAGAAACTTGGAATACCCCTCAGCTTTCTCTTCCTATTTCAGAGAAGATTCATCAGCAGGAATTGTCTATTCCTATGAATCAGGTGATTAGTGAAGAAGAGGCAAAGATTGTTGTTGAAGCCATTAATTCATTTAAATAGTTTTTATGGATCTGACACTTATCAGTAAATATAGAACCCAGTTGATGGGCTTTTCTATTTTGATAATAGTTTTTTACCATTTCTTTGGAATCGGAGGATCTTCTTTCATAGATATTGCATTTAGAAAGCTATTTTCTCAGGGATATGTTGGCGTAGATTTCTTTATGTTTTCTTCTGGTTTAGGATTGGTCTATTCTATTTCTAAAACGGAAAACCTAAAAGATTACTTTATCAAGCGTTGGGTGAGAATTTTCCCTTTTTTCACTTTTATTACCCTGATAGAGTGCTTTGTTATAAGAGGTGAATCATTAGGATTATCTTTACTGAGATCCACAACGATAGGATATTATATCGGTGTCTCATATATTGATTGGTTTGTACCGGCTTTAGTTGGTCTTTATATAGTATTTCCTTTACTGTATTTTATAGTAGTAAAGCCTAAACGCTATATTCTTGCCTTTTTGTTAATGATGTTTTTTGTCATTTTGTCTTTATATGCTTCAATTGTTGAAGTGTTAGACTGGAAACATTATGCATTGTTGTATAGAATACCAATATTTATATTAGGTACTATAACTGCTTCAGCAATAAAGTGTGGGTACAAACCTATAGCAGTAAAACGTGTAATTATCTTTTCTTCCATTATCGGAATTGTTGTGGCAGCAATATCAAAAGGCATGGGAGGGAAATATACTTTGTGGTTATTTAATGCATGTTTCACACCGCTGTATTTATTTATTTTAATGAAAGTCTTTGACTATATTAGTAGTAAAAGAAAAATGAAATGGGGGGGCAATTTGGACTCGCCTTTTATGGCATGTTTACATTAGAGTTGTATAGAGTATCATCTAGTTTTGAAAGACTCTTGGAAGATACTGTTACACCTGATTATCATTGGATATTTGTCCTTCTTTATTTTATTCTTTCTGTAATACTTGCTTGGATATGTCACAAAGTCTTTAAATTTATTAATGCTTTCTTGTACAAGAAGCTTAAGGTGATATTTAAAGTATGAATAAAAAGATAAATTACGCCCTTTGTACTTTGTTCGATAGTAACTATTTGGATAAAGGATTGGTGCTATATAAATCCTTAGAAAGGTATGCTTCTGATTTTACCCTTTATGTCCTTGCCATGAATGACAAGTGCTATGAGGTTTTAACAGATTTAAATTATGAGCATCTTATACCAATCAGATTAGCTGATTTTGAAAACGAAGATTTACTTCGGGTTAAGCCAACACGAGGGATTGGAGAATATTGTTGGACATGTTCTTCTTCGTTGATAAAGTATGTATTGGATACCTACCAGCCAGATTATTGTTCATATGTAGATGCAGATATGGCATTTTACGCAGACCCATTGGTATTGGTAGATGAAATGAAAGAGAGCAACGCCTCAGTGTCTATTGTTGGACATCGTTTCAACAGCTTTGAATTGAATCAAGCTGACATAGTTGGAACTTATTGTGTGGAATGCAATACGTTCAAAAATGATGAAAACGCTAGAACGCTGCTTGATGTTTGGATTGGTCAGTGCCTGGAACATTGCTCTATTGATGGGGATGGCGTATATTGGGCAGACCAAAAGTATATGGACAACTGGGTGAGCGATTATGATTATGTTATCGAAACACAGAATCTAGGTGCAGGTGTAGCTCCATGGAATATAGCACAATATAAACTCATTGACAATTCTTCTAGTTCTATTAAGTTGAAATGTAGAGGCAATAATTATGATTTGCTTTTCTATCATTTCGAGAATCTGCAATATTTGTCATTAAAGCAAGTGAATATTAATGTTTATGCTACATGGGGAATTGATGATAGATTGGTTCGCTTCCTCTATAATGATTACTTGCATCGTATTGATGATACAAAATCTTTCCTTAGAAACAAGTATGGAATAGACGTGTTCATCAAGTCTCATCCAGGAGTGACTAAGAAGGAAAAGTATAAGCGGAATTACAAGATTACATACGAACGAATTAAGAAGTTTATCTTAGTGAACTTACCTGTTCGTTTATTGAAATCAAAGAATCTTATAATAGTAGATTAACAATGTACAAATTATCTAGAAATCTGGTTATGGGGGGCGATATTGCTCCTTTCCATCCTTGTATCTTGTGCGGATGACAAGGAGAAGAAAACGATAGTATGCTGGGGTGATTCTTTAACCGCCAGTCATACCAATGTGGGTGGCAATAGTATCAAACAACTTCTCAAAGAAACCTTTATGGGCGATGAGAGTTACCCTGGAGTGTTGCAAGATCTTTTAGGAGATGACTATGATGTCGTCAACTGTGGAGTTGGTGGTGAGAATACGCTTACCATCATGGCAAGACAGGGGGCTTATCCGATGTTGTTGGCACATGATGTGGTGCTCTTTAATGATGGTGAACGAAAGTTTGATACCTTTATAGGTAATAACGACATTCCGACTTTTATCTCTTCCTATGACCATAAGAGCGAGGTATTTCCTCTTCTGCAGGGTGGATTTAAAGAGGATGCCTGTGTCAGGGTTAACCCAGTGGTTGGATGTCACTTTAAGAAAGAAGGTTATAGAATCATCGCTCAACTCGTAAAACAGAAAATAGATAGATTTAAATAAAACAAATATTAATGAGTAGATTACTTAGCTTATATACTCGCAAGTTTCTTCATCTTCCTCGATTCGTACGCAAGCAGTTTTATCTTCGATATAATCGCTTGTGCCTGAGACTTTGTATTGGATGGAATAACTTGGGTAAGAGAACCATGATATTTAATCACATCTATCTTGATATTCATCCGGGTTCGAATGTCGAGATTGGTGATGATTTCACATTTACCTCAGGTGAATGTTATAATCCGCTGTGTCGCAATCAAAGGGGATGCATAATAACAGAACGTCCTAACTCAATCATAGAGATTGGGCATCATGTAGGTATGTCTTCTCCTTGCCTTTGGGCGAAAGAGCGTATCACCATCGGTAACTATGTGAATATTGGTGGTGATTGTATTATCATGGATTCTGATGCACATAATCTCGATTGGCGTATACGTGATTCTGGCGAAATGTTTGCTCCTATGGTGAGTATGGATAACCATACAGCTAAGTGTGCACCTATCGTTATCAAGGATCACGTACTAATCGGAGCCAAGAGTATCATCCTTAAAGGAGTTACTATTGGTGAAGGCTCTGTGATAGGCGCTGGTTCTGTTGTTGTAAAGGATATTCCCGCAAATTGTATTGCCGCAGGTAATCCATGTAAAGTGATAAAGAAGTTTCCCTCCTAAGAAACGTTAAAAGGTTAAAGAAAAAGGGTTAAAACCTTGGAGGTTGCAAGAAAAATCCCAACCTGTAGGCTTCGCAGTCTACAGATTGGGCAAAACTCAGATTAATTATGACTTTCCAAAAAAACATGAGGAATCTCTTCTAGATGTGGAAGTGGATGTCTTGGAGCCACTGCTTGACATCGAAGCAGGGGCAGGACTTCTTGACCCAGGGGAGGTCTCTGTGACCGATAATCTCGGCTTCGGGATAGTCCGTGGCTAGACTCTGGAGGAGATTCTCTAGGGTGCGCTTCTGGGCGGGCGTGCGGGTGTCGGCAGGATTGCCGTCCTTGTCCAGTCCGCCCTCATAGCAGATGCCGATGCTATGGGCGTTGTAATGTTTGGCGTGGGCGCCGATTTCTGACTCGGGACGGCAGGGATAGAGGTAGCCATCCTTCGTGATGTAATAGTGGTAACCGATGGTGCGGAAGCCACGTGCCTTGTGGCAGGCTTCGAGTGCCTCCACTGGGAAGTTCTGCGTTACCTTGGTAGCAGAACAATGGATGATAATCAAATTAATTTTTCGCATATTTTCTTTATCCTTTACATGATTGAACACAGAAGGCACTCGCAATGGCTGTGAGAACCGTTACAATGAAATTGATGATGTTTTTTAATGTCTCTTTTTTCATGTTCTTGAGTGATTGATAATTACTAACTTGAGATACACTGAAGTGCGGAGAAGAGGAGAGTGAGAGGGCTGTCCAGACACCCGTACAGAGGAGATAATTTAATTAATAATGAAGAATTAAGAATTTAATCTTGCTTCTTACTGCTTATTCTGGTTGTCCTCTCGGAATGTCCCTGCCACAGGAAAACTCTCACTCTGCTCTGCTTCTCGCTACTTCTACAGGCCTACGTTGCCGCTGTCACCACCCTGGTCAGTGTTGCTGCCGCCGCCCTGGTCAGTGTTGCTGCCGCCGCCGGCATCAGTGCCACCTGGGGTTGTAGGGGAGTCGCCGTTAGGATCCTCGTCGGTGGTGTTGTCGCCGCCTAGCGAGCTGACTCGCTTCAGGCTGATGTCGAGGTTGGTGGCCTTGAACTCGCCAGTGCCTCGGGCACGGAGCTTGAATCCCTCGATGTTCTTCTGCACGGAGAACTCCTTCTCGGTCTTGGCTCCCATCTTGTTCTTGATGCCGATGGAGAAGATGGCCAGGTCATCTATCTTGATGGCAAATCCTTGGGAGGCTAGTTCCTTGACGCAGATCACCATGTCTGTGATCATACCCTTGATGGCTCCCTTGGAGAACGGGGTGTTGTGACTTGCCATGTGAGCCGCCAGTCCGTTGATGTCGATGGTCTGGGTGATCACTGGGTAGGCGAACCACAATCCATTCGCCTCCGGCATTTTCTCATTCTTGTACTGTCTTAAAGTTGTTAATAACATGGGCAATTAGAAAATTAAGAATTAATATTTTTGAATCACAATGCAAAGATACGAAATCTGAATTTGGCAACTCATACTTGCTCATGGTTGCTCACACTTGCTCACAGATTTTCTCTAACATTTTTTGAAAAGTTCGTAAAAATGATGCTTTTCGACACCCCTATCCCCCTCTTGCGATGATGATTCACGGCTCCCCCAGATGGAAGATGATGAAGGAGACCTGGAGCGGATTGAACTCCTTGGTGTTCTTCTGATACCCCGACTCCTCCAGCTGCTTCAGTAGCGGAGGACAGCGGTTGATCCAACGCATCAAGTGAGCACTTGCCACATCGGGATTGGCGTCTTGAAAATAGAGGAGACCTAGCTCCTGCTTGGTATAACTACGAATATCCATGATAATGAATAATTTACAATTAATAATTAATAATTCAGGGAGATTTTGAGGCTAAAACAGTGGGATAAAAAATTATCTCAGTGATTTATTCACCAGAACTCAGTTGTTTAATCTCGTCACCTCCCAGAGTGCTGTCGGTGGCTATCTCCATGCCTTCCTTCTCGATCACAGCCCAGCCGTTGCCGCCCTTCTTGTGAATCTTCTGGAAGCCCAGGCGAGCCATCACGCTGCCTATGTTCTGACTGTTCAGATTCTGGCGCAGCGCAGGGTTCACACCAATCTTCTCCAGGATCTCTGCACTGTAGCGGAACTTGATGTACTCTGGGTTGGTGCTGGAGTCTGGCACACGATAATAGCGCAGGATTTGCTCCTCGGCATAGTTAGCCACCATGAAGATGCGATTGTGCTGGCGCAGCAGTTCGATGTCGTCTCGGGTGAGCCAGTAAGTCCACTCGATGGGCGCTCCCTTGGGATGCTCCGCCACCTGTTTGCCCAGAGCTACCGCCTGACTGAACACGTGGTCGTAGTCGATGGGGTGGTCTATCGGACTCTCAATGCTCTTCACTATCCATGGGCAGTAGCGGCGATTCTCCTCGTCGGTGATAAACTGCTGACTGTTGGTGGTGCCGCAGAGCGAACCTCGGTGGGGCAACTCGGAGCGATACTTGTCGTAAGGACGGCGGATGGAGAAGGTGAGCTTGGTGATATTGCTCTTGAAGGCGCTCAGGTTCTTGCCGAAGATGCTCTCAAACTCGTCCAGGCAGAGTAGCGCCTTGCTGGAGAATCCCTCCATGAAGTCCTTGTCGGTATAGGCTCCCGTGGAGTCGTTGAGGAAATACTGGCGCAGGGCTGGCGGCAGCAACCAGGCAAAGAAGGTGGTCTTCATGATGCCTCCCTTGCCCACGAAGATGAGTATCATCTGGTTTACCACGCTCAGCGTAACCCATGCCACCACCATCGCCACGAGCCACTTCTTGAAGAAATAGCGAAAGAGCTGCTGGGTGTGCTGGTCATCGGGGCGTTCCTGGATCTCGATGCGGTCGGCTAGCTCGTCGATATAGTCAGGATCGGTCTCCGCATTCCAGGGCTTCAGGGTGCGCAGGTAGTCGTCCAGCGGGTCGAAGGGTTCGCTGAAGTCGCTATTGATGATGCTATGTAGCATCTTGTCGGTGATGCGCAGGCTGTCTTCGTCCATCTCCGTCCAGAGCGAGTTCTCGATGGTGTCATCTATCTGGGTCCAGCGAGGATACTTGCCGGTATACACCATGCGACTCTTGATCTCATAGAATCCCGTGATCACATTGCGGCGGAACTCATATCGGGTAGTAAGCCACTGCTTCACTATCTTGACCGTAGGCTTGCGGCTGTATCCCTCGTCGGGGCGATAGAAATGCCAGGTGCCCATCCTGCCGATGTGCTTGTACACGTTCTTGATGACCGAGGCGGTAGGGGCATACTCCTTGCCATATTCGGCATTGGCATACTTCAATACCTCGTTCAGGTCGATGCCATAGCGCAGGCAGATGTCGGCAAAGTGGCATACATAGTCGTTGTGACGTCCCGACTCGAAGACGTGACCCCACTGGCTGAGCAACTGCTGGATGTGGGGGATGGCCTCTTCTATCGTGGGAGCCCCCTGGCTGCTCATGCTCGGGGCATTGATCTTCGCCATTTTCTGCTTGCGCTTGGCATTTCGCTTTGCCTGCTTCGCCTCCACAGTGCGCTGGGCAAAGAGAATCTTCATCTCTGGCACTCCCACCTCGAAGGGCTCTCCCTCCCAACGAAAGAAAGCATCGGGATCGTAGCAGAGTCCGGCGCATCGGGTGATGTCGGTACACTGCTTGTCGGGAGCGATGCCCAGCAGATGGGTGTAGTAGTCCATCGCCTTGTGTACCATCAGGTCGAAGAGTTCCAGGATGGTGGTCTCCAGGTCGGGATGAGCCTTGTAGGAGCAGATGACACGAAATCCCTTTCCGCTTACGGTGATATACTCTGCCAGGGTATGAGGATCCTGGCGCACCCGCTGTAGGTATCGCTCCAAGTCCTGCTTCTTCACATGGTCGAAGTCGAGCGCTATCTTGAAGGTAGGCTTCCAGAAGTTCTCCAGCTTTCTGCCGTATCCGTCCATCAGGGCAGAGGTGGTGATGGCAGGGAAGGTAGGCTTCATCTCGTCGGCAAACTTCTTGCCCACGGTGAGTCGTTGGCGATAGAGCTCCGTGGCACGCTTCAGGGCAGGATCGTGAGTGATGTACTCTCGGAGGAAAAGCCAGTCAGCTAGTTGATGGCTCTCCGATTGGTTGATGTGAGGGAAGAAAGAAGGCATCACCTCCTGCTCCTCGATGGTTGTTGGGTTGTCTGTTGTCATTGTCTCTAATGTTAAGCGTTAATTGTTATAGCCCCCGAAAAGGCATATCATAAATTTCAAATCTCAATTTTCAATTCTCAAAATGAGTTTTGGTGAATGCATACATCTCAAACTCGTGTTAAAACAGTGTTAAAAACACGATGTAACCCATTATATTACAGGCTCTTTATATTCTAGAGGCGCGCTGTATATACATAGTTCTTGATAGCAAGGGTTCACCTTCACCCTGAGTTATCTGTTGGCAAATTTAGAAAAAAAAGCTCAATGTGGTTTTGGTAAAATACCACAATGTAGCAATTTTGGGCGATTTTTATCGCCAATTTATTAACTTATTCTATTAATAGATGAAGAAATTCATTAAAATCTCGGAAGTGGCTAAGAATTGGCCCCTTTTGAGCAGACGACGCCGGATTCTGCCGAAGAGCGATTCGACGAGGTAGCCCACGATGTGCTTTCAGCCGTGAAGCACGAGTACAAGGCAAGTGAGAAGTACGGCGAGTTGACCGACGCCATGCGCCAGTGGAAGTATAGGCTGAAGGACATCTGCCCCGCCTTCCATCTAGGTAGGCAGTTTTGCAAGCATTTTCGCCATGGCAAACTGATGCAGCTATGGGAGTTTGTGAACCTGGTACACTGGATGCTCTCTTTGCACACCGACGAGAAGGAGCGCCTCTTGATGCTCCTGGACATCTTCACCCTGCTCTTCTATCACACCAAGGAGGGCGAGGAGAACGGCTGGCATCCCTTCAGTCGTCCCCTTCGTGACCTCTTCAATGAGATGATAGAAGAGGAGTCGGAGCGCCGAACCAACCGTAAGCTCATCATCCGTAAGTATCAGCAGATGAGCCGCGAGCTGGACAAGCGAGCTTAGCTTATTACTCAGCAAGTAATGCTGGGAGGGCAGGTTTGTTACCTGCCCAATAAGCAAGAAAGTCATCATAAGCAATCTTCAAAAGCAGTGGATACTATTTTGAAACGATTTTTGGAGCATTATGAACAATACTATAGAAGCAGCAGCTTCTCTTATAATAATTCCGCTATTACTTTTACTTCAAAAATAAGCATAGGGAAGATATTTTCTTTCCCCTATGCAAGATATTGCATATTCTTTTGGTATAATCAATGAAGTATGATAACTGAAAGTTATAAAAAACGCACTTTCTAGGAAAATATCTGTGAAATATAACTAAAAAGTTTGCAGGTAACAATATAGTTTCTTAACTTTGCACCAGAAATGCATTTCAAACTTATAACAATGTGATTATGGCAACGAACGACAATAAATCTATTCTGCGTGTACTTCGTGAAAAGTTCAAGTATACACAAGAAGAGGTTAGCAAGTATCTAGGCATCAGTCAACCAGCCTACCAGAAGTATGAGATGGGGGAGACCGAAGTCTCTATGGAAGGTCTAGAGAAGTTGGCTCGTCTCTATGGTATTGATGAGTATGACATACTTGAAGGTAACATGGAGCAAGTGCGCATTGCTTACGCTTTCCGACGTGATGGTGTGGTAAACCTTGAGGAGGTGGCTCACTTCCAGCAGATTGTAAAGAACTATATAATGATGAGCGATGAACTTGAGAAAATCGGATAAAATGCAATTGGAGCTTCTCGCTCTTAAGTTCCGTCAAGAGCAAGGAGTCAAGTTTGATGAGCCTGTTAGTATTCACCAAATGCTTCGCAACAAGAATGTAGTAGCAAGTTTTCAACCTTTATCGGAAGGATTTGAAGGCATGGCTATAAAAATCCCAAACAAGGAGCAGGAGGCACGTCTTTTCATGCTCGTCAATACGAGTAGCGTTTATAGTCGGCAGCGTTTTACGGCTTGCCATGAATTATACCATCTCTTATATCAAGAAAATTTTTGCGTATCTTATGATACAGACAATGATAATGGTAAAAAAAGCATAGAGGAGCAGTCTGCTGATTATTTTGCTCGTTGCTTACTTTTGCCTAGGGATGGTGTGCTGTCTTTGATACCAGAAGAAGAGCGTAGGCGTGATGCCATTTCTTTGGCAACAATCTTGAAGATAGAGCAGAATTTCCGTTGTTCTCGTGCTTGCTTACTATATAAACTCAAGGAGATGGACTTTATATCGGATGCAGTTTATGGTGCGTTGCAGCATGACGTGATAAGAGGTGCTGCAGAGTATGGTTATCCCACTTCGCTATATAAGCCAACTTATAGTAAGGAGCTGCTAGGTGATTATAATGTAAAAGCACGTCAGCTTTATGACCTGGGAAAGATATCTCAAGCCAAGTATTTTGGCTTGCTGTATGATATGGGCATTGATTTAGGAAAGGAGGCATAGGATGGCAAGAGCGAAAGTTATATTGGTTGATGCTGATGTCATCGCTCATTTTATGGCGACAGATCATATCATGGAATTAAATGGCATCTTGGCACCTCATCAGCTCTACATTGTAGAAAATGTATATCGAGAGGCTACTCGTCATCCTTCTGATGCCAATAGAAAGCAGAAAGTGGATGAGTGGATAGCCAAATCGAAGACGTGCGTAATAAAATTCCCTAGTCAGAATCAAAATATCATGAGGGAGTTTTTCAAATTGAAGCATGACAATAAGCTTTTGGGTGATGGCGAGCGTGCTTGTATGGCGATGGCACGATTTGGTCAGGAGACGATAGCCAGTAGCAACTTCCGTGATGTAGCTCCTTATTGCGATGCCAATGGCATAGAATATATCGGTGTGATGGATATCTTACAGATTGCCATCAATAAGGGATATTGGACGATAGAGCAATGCAATCAATTCATCATGGATGCCATCAAGGAAAACAATGCTCGTTTCCCAGTGAGCAGAATGGAGGATTATAAGACAGAGAAGGATTTGGGAGGGTTCTGAGTAGTGGAGCGAATAGTCAAGTAGTGCCATAAAGACTCCGTTGCCGATACCAAAACTCTGGCAGAGTCGGAGCGCCGCCAGCTACATCCCTTGCCCCTATGGTAGGGGCATAGGGCTTGGGTACAGGGTAAGGACCCCCTCTAAGCCAGAGGGGGACAGGGGAGTTGAAGATAATGCCATGAAACATCACATTAAATAAATTCGCTATTACTTTTACTTCAAGAATAAGCATAGGGAAGATGATTTCTTTCCCCTATGCCAGATATTGTATATTCTTTAATTTTCTGGGATTATGGAAGACAATAGATATATCTTTGGCTTACCCAAATGCTTGTTTATCTTGTTGATAATGGCGTTTTTTGCTTTATCAATTGTATCTCCAATACTTTATTGTAATTTGGAAAATGGTATAGCAGGCAAAGATAATGCCTCTTTAGTTGAGGGATTCACTGGCACCTTTATCGCATGGGGTGCGGCAGCCTTGACTTTCATTGCCTTTTGGGTGCAATATAAAGCCAATTTGCAGCAGAGGGAAGATTTGAGAGTGGAGCGTTTTGAGCATAACTTCTTTGAGTTGCTTCATCTGTTTCAGCAAGTAGTAGAAGAACTCGACTTGGATTTGACGATTCTTGGTGATGGTATATATGAGAAGAGAAATGTGTTTCAACGATTATATGAAGGAAATGTTATGAATATCTTTGATTTTGAGGATTTTGAAAAAGAATTTGAAAAGCCATCTTCTGTATTAATATATGGCATTAAAGCGTATGCCTGCGATGACAAGATTAGTATTGCTTTTGATTCAGACCCAGTTCATTCTTTGGATCATTATTTCCGTCTCTTCTATAGAATATTGAAGTATGTGGACGAATCAAGTCTTAGTGATGAAGCAAAATATAGCTATATTGGTATATTGAGAAGTTTACTTTCTCAATATGAATTGCTGATGATATACTATAATGGTAAAAAGTTCCATAAGTTGAACTCGCTTATCAACAAATATGCTATTTTGAAAAACATCAGAGTTGATATGCTTGCTAAGGAATCAGAGCAGGAGGAGCTAAAGGCTTTTAATGAAAATACTCAGAAAAATGTGGTTGATGCGAAATTTCAATTTCAGTATGAGCCTTCTGCATTTAGACGTGATAAGCATTAATATATTGTTGGGAAAGCATAGAACAAGAATTTTATATTATTTGCCTTGGGTGCTTGACCGAGCTAAAAATGAGATCAGGGAAATGACTTATGTAGAATATAACAAATTGAAGACTGAGGTAGTTGGGCTTATTGAATATATGTTTCAGCAAATGAAAACCAAAGATTACAAAAGTTATGCATTGTTTCTAGCTTCAGCTTATAAGGATGAATTATATTCAAGGATACCACCATATGTTCCTTTTGCAACAGAATTTGTGTATGAGCAGTATATTGACGAGACAAGAAATTCTTTTTTGTCGGAGTATTTGATGGGTTATGAAGAACGATTAAGACATCCAGATAAGATAAATTGTAATTCTGTATCGTATGATATTAATCTTCAAATGATGATATATACGCATATTTGGGAGTCGAAGTTATTCTTGAAGCGTTTGATTAGAATTGCTAACATTATGTCATATAATGGATATATATGGGATATCCCTTTTGTGCGTAAGAATAAAAAAGATCGAGAAGTTGAAGTAAAGAAAGGTCAATTGATTAAGGATACAATATTGCCACTTTTCAAAAATAGTGATAGCAGGTTGTATGAATTCTTATCTTCATGCTATAATAGTGATTTGAGAAATTCTTTTGCGCATTCAATGTATACGATAGATGAAAATTGTAAAAAGATAAATACGATAGAGAGAACCTTTGATGGTTTTGAATCATCAATTGATTTTGCAGAATGGGAAACTCTTTTCATAAAAATAGCTCTTTTTAATTTTCATCTTCCACAAGTGTTGGAAAATTGTAGGGAAGAATTGATGATTGAAATTTCTAATTCAGAATTACATTATATACCTTACATGTTGTCTTATAAAGATAAAGATGGTAAACTCATTTTGTTAGAATTGAAATTAGGGTTGTCTAATCAACGAGGGTATTCTGAATTTCAATTTTACAAAGACAAATAAATATCTAAATTATGAGAATATTGCATTTTTCAGATTTTCACTTGAATGGTGAGAATATAGATAAGGCTCAGGCTGTTCTTGACTATATGATTGAGGCTTTGGAATCTATTAAGCAAGATCATAAGATAGATTTAGTGCTATTTTCTGGCGATATGTTAGATCAGGGAGGTAGGGGATTTCATGATATGAAAGAGGGATTCGAAAAGTTTCATGAGATTGTTATCACACCACTCATGGCATGTTTGAATCTGCCAGAGTCACGATTTATTTTTACTCCAGGTAATCATGATATTGATAGACAGGCTGATAACAAGTTTACGGAAGAAGGTATTGAAAATCACATAAAGTCTTGTCGTGATATCATTCAGATAGTGGATGATAAAGATACGGTAGAAGCTACTCATCGAATTGATACTTTCAAAACTTTTGAAAAAGAATATTATTCAAGGTTTAGTGATGTTGGCTATACTTTTAGGCGGTTCTCTTCTACTTTTGAAATGGATGTTGATGGCTTGTCAATAGGAATTGCATCTTTAAATACTGTTTGGAGATGTGGTTTTGATGACACACATAAGATAGTTATGGGTTTGAATCAAATTACAGAACAAAGTTCGTCTTTAAAAAGTAAACAAATCAGGATTGCGCTTACGCATTATCCAATATCATGTCTTAAAGACATAGAACAATTAGAGGTAAAACAAAAGTGTGCAGAGAATTTTGATTTGTTTTTCTGCGGGCATTCTCATCGTGGTTATACTTTTATGCAAGCACCAAGCAAGGATAAGGCTTTTTGTGAAATAAATACCTCTGGCTCATTAGTGGCTAATATTTATGAGGAAAATTATGCATATAAAAATGCTTTTCAAATCATTGATTGCGAATCTGGTGTAAAATATGTTGTTAAATGTTATGTGCAACGAAATTTTCAGGAGTTCACGTTAGATAAAAACTTTGGTACTGATGGTATAAATGAATTGATAGTTCCTAATGCTGAGCAGATAAAGGCTATATATGAACAACAATGTAAAGAGCTGGAAAAACGTGAGGAGGAGTTAAGACGTCGTGAAGTGTATCCTTTTGTGCTTGTACAGGATTATTTGAACAATAGTGGTGCTTCTATTCTGAAATATCCATTTGTTCGTTGCGAAGGCATAGATAAATGTATAGCCCAATTACGCAATGGCTCTGGCAATTCCCGCTTGATGGCTTTATCTGGTATGGGTAAGACAAGAATTGTATTTGAAGCATTTAAAGATGTGGAAAATGTATATTATTCGAATTCTCCTGATTGTCTGAAAGGATTGGAAGGATTGTTGAGAGAGTTTTCCCCTACTGCCGTTGTGATAGATAATTGCAATGAACAAAGTATGAATGATGCTGTAAAATACTTAGAGCAAGTTGGTTCTCAAGCAAGATTAATAACGATATATAATGTGATGACTCCTGAAGAAAAAGCAATAAATGGTAGTTTGTTGGAACTGACATATGCTGTTACAGAAGAAGTCGTTGATAAAATGTTGCAAACAGCAAATATTCCAGAAGAGAAACGGGATATAGTCCAAGCTATAAAGGATAGAAGCGGAAATATACCTTATATGGCACTTCTCTTGATAGAAGCTTATAAGAAAAAAGGTAATTTGCAGATTGAAAATTCCGATGCAGTTTTGAGTACGATCTTAAGAGGTAGTGGAGAACTTACGGAGCAACGTCTGGATGTACTTCGTGCAATCTCGCTCTTTGAACCATTGGGTAAGGATTTGGGAGTGAGCGATGAATATGATTATGTCAGAAAGCATTGCAGAATCCATAATGTCAATCTTCGGCAGGACATTGTTGACAATGAGTTTGAAAATACTATAAATGACTATGAGGGAAGACAACTGATGGAGCATGAAGGTTCATGTATTAGGATACGCCCTAGACCTTTGGCAGAATGGCTCACCGAGTCATGGCTGAAAAAATATGGCAGCAAAATCGCTGACATTGTTGATGACATTAATCAACAGGAAGAGGGTTTAAAGAGACGTTTGTTTAGGGCTTTGGATAAGCGTATCACAGGAATGCCTGCTTCAAAGTTTACCCAGCAACTTTTTGATGAACTAAATAATCCACAGACAGGGGCTTTTCATAATGAGAGAATAGCGTTTTCTAAAGCTGGCTCACAGCTATTTCTCTCTATGGGGCTTGTGAGTCCAGTAATGGTAGCAAAGAATCTTTATAATCTTTTGAGTTCGAAAAGTACTGTATGGCTAAGAGGTTATTTGGATGGAGATGCTAGGAGAAATTTAGTATGGGCGTTGGAGAATGTATGTCATTCTGATGAGGCATTTGATGACGCAGCCAAAAGCTTGGGAATTTTAGCTGTGGCGGAAAATGAAGAAATAGCAAATAATGCCACAGGTCTTTTTGTGCAATTGTTTCATCTTTATTTATCAGGCACCAAAGCTAATCTTAAACAAAGAATTACTTTGTTACAGTCTATGCGTGAGAAAGAAGCTAATTTCCCTCTTCTCCTGAATGCTATAGACCATGCGTTTATGACAGGCCATTTCTATAGGAGCAATACTAATGGATTACCTGATGCAAATGATGATTATCAACCGCAGGTGAGTGAAATCCTTTTTTATTGGAGAGATTGTGCTATAGTATTAAAGGAAATTACCAATCAAGATAATAACTTGCTGGAGGCAATGAAAGAAAAGTTTCCAAAGCATATCTCGGATTTAGCAAGATTTGGTGCAAAGGATATATTGTTTGACATTTTAAATTTTGTAGGGGAAAAGTGTAATTATGATTGGATGGCTGCTCGTGATTCTTTAGCGAGTTATCTAGAATTCAGCTTTAAAGGAACCGATGCTTATCGTGCAGAGTTTCAAACTATGCTTGATAAATTTGCTCCTAAAACATTTTTGGGGAAATTGTCTTCTTTTGTAAAAGACAATCATTGTCGCATAGGCGAAGATTATGCGGCATATGCACAATTAATGACAGAACGGATGAAACCATTTGCAGAGGAATTTCTTAAAAAAAGAATCTTTGAGCATAATGATTTTTTGGAAATTTTACAAGATAAGGAAATGAATCAAATTTGGTTTATTCGTGCTTTAGCGGAATTGACCAAGAATAATGATTCTCAAATGGAGTTGTTTCAAGGAATGTTGAGGTGGGTCTTGACGTTTCCGAAAGAATATGCAGGCAACTTTATTCCCACTTATATACGTATTATAGGCAAAAACGAAATAGTATTAAGTTTTTTGGGGGTAATAGAACACGAAGGCTATTATCGCTTGTCTGCAAGTGTTATAGGTGTTTTAGATGATAAAACTTTTACCGGATTATTGAACTTGATTAGCAAATATCATAATGGACAATATGACGATGAAGGAATCAATCAATATTTAAGGATGTATAATTATCAGTTCTTATTGGATGTCTTTAAAATTTTTGATATTTTACATAATGGTGGAGTAAATGAAAAAGCTGTAGGTTATCCATTCTTGGTTGATCATCTCAATTATATAAGCCTTGATGAACTTCGAAAAGTAAGATGTTTAGAAAAATATAAGGAAATTCTTTTAAATTTTGACTTTAAGGAAAGTTCTGGTTATCTTAACAGACAAATTGTAGAAGCGTTTGGTGATGTTTTAAGAGAGTCAAGTGACAAAAACTTTGCTTTTTCTATTCACCAGCGAATCATGGATGTTTTGGTAAAATTGGATTATATTGATAACCCATTTGATAATATCTACTTTACCTTGCTTCCTAAGTATCAAGATGTGGTACTAGATGATTTGTTAGCAAAGTTAGGTTCTTCTGATTCATTATTGGCTTATCGTATGTCTCTCTATCTTAATTTGGGCTCTGGTCTAGGTTCTGGTAAAGGCCCATTGTTTCAATGTGATATAGAAAGATTAAAGGAGGCTTGCTTTAAATATTCTGATTATTTGCCAGCAAGATTAGCTAATATGTGTCCTGTATATGAGTATACGGATAAGGGAAAGCAAGATAGTTTTAGTAAATTCTTCTTGTGGCTGTGCGATAATTTTGGCAACCAAAAGCAGATGCTTGATGAATTCTCTGCTAATATGGGCACGTTTAGCTGGTGTGGAGTGGATGGATTCTCAAGCTTCATAGCTCAAAGAATACCTTGCATTCAACCTCTATTGGAGCATAAGAACCCAACAGTTCGTGAATGGGCTAAAGAGCAGTTAGAAGCTGTTCGTAATGAAGTGATGAGAGAACAAGGGCAGGAAGCTTACGAGAGAATGATAAGAGGATAATTTTTGGACTTCGGCAGGCTGATTCCCTGCTTGTCTTATTCTTGTTAGGAATTTATGGGTAAAAATATAACTGTAAGAAAATGAGAACATATTTTATATCATACGACCTAAGTGAACCAGGTCGAAACTATGACAAGTTGATAGACTTGATAAAGTCTGAGTATGCTTGGGCAAAAATAGGTTATTCTGCTTTTATTGTCAAGACAAGTTTGAGCCATACAGAGTTGAGAGATAAGTTTAAACAAGCTTTGGACTCTAACGATAAGCTGTTTGTTGGTGCAATTTCTGCTCCAGCTGCATGGTATGGATTGTCTGATGAAGTTTCTAAATGGTTGAATAATAATTTGTAGTTATGGACAGTAAAGAACATAATAGTGGGGCTATGAAAGTCAATATTCATCACCTTTATTACGTATTGTTGATAGCAGTTCTGATTATTGTAGTACTAATTTTGCATATACCTTTTGGAATATCAAGATATGCATTCGACAATTTTTCATTTGCATCAACTATAACTTCAATAGTGTTGGCTGTAGTTTCTATTGTGTATTCCATCCAGTCTGGTAATTCTTCTTCTGACCAACTGAATGGAGTTCGTGATATAGAGCGAAATATAACTAAGCAGCTGAATAACTTTTCTGAGTTGGAAGATAAACTGCATAAGAAGGTAGATGAAATCAAATCGGGCGTTGCAACAGTGAAGGAAGGTCAAGCGGATATAAAGGAGACATTTAGTCATTTAGTGGCTAAAGAGGCCTTGGCTTCTCCTGATAAGTCTAATAGTAGATCTGATTATTTAGCAAGGAATTCTTTGTTAGGAAATTTTGTTTTGTATTCTTGTGCACTAGCCTTTAGAACAAAACGTCCATTGCCTGGAGTCGTTTTAAGCAAGCAGTCTGATGATTACAATTATTGTTATGGATATTTAATTGCGTTATGTGTTTTTAAAGCCGACAAAATAGCTGTTGATGTAGTTGATGGCAGTCTATTTAATTCGGTAGTAACTCATTATGATGAAAAAGCATTTGGTACGAAAGAACAGCTTATCGCAAAGATTAAATCGGATTTAACTTCAAAGGATAATATGGATGGTCTTAAGAGTTTATTGAATGAAATAAATGAGTATTTTGACAATTTTAAAAACGAGGAGGTAAGACAATGATACAACCAAAAATAACTGTAGGAACAGTATGTTATAATGCCGAAGGAGTTATTGAAAACCTGATAAAATCGGTGTTAAGCCAAACTTATAATAATATTGAGTTTGTGATAGTAGATGGTGCATCTAAGGATGGAACCATGGATGTGATAAATCGCTATAAAGATAAAATAGATACAATAGTAAGTGAGCCAGATAAGGGCATCTATGATGCAATGAATAAATTGCTCACTTATGCTACTGGAGACTATTTGATTTTTATGGGAGCTGATGATGTATTCTATAATAATGATGTCATCGCAAAAATGGCTTCCAAAATGACAGACAAAGACTCGGTCTATTATGGAAGTGTGATATTTAAAGGAATAGGAACAAAGCATTGGGGTAAGTTTAATAAGGTAAAATGGGCAACAACTAATGTTTGCCATCAGGCAATCTTTTATCCACGAAGTGTTTATTCTACTCATGCATACGATGTAAGGTATAAGTTGTTTGCTGATTATGCATATAATTTGGTCCTTCTTAAAGAAAAGCATATTTTTCAATATGTAGATCTTGTAACCGTACTATATGATGTAAATGGGGCAAGCTCTTCTAATAATGATGCCTTGTTTTATGAAAATTATGCTAAGATGGTTATAAATGCTGTCGGTTTTATTCCTTATTTGTTAGGAATTTGTATTAGAAATGCTCATTATTTAAAGCTAAAACTATTGAAGAATGGATAAATATATTTCAAACGAAAAGTTTATAAATCCCTTTATTATTTATGCCTATTCTTGGATTATTGTTTTTCTTGTCTATTTGCTAGGATGGTCTAATTCTTATCCAGAATTAGGATTGGGGGTTGTCGCATTTCTTATTGTGACATCTGTTATTTCTATTTGGCTGTCAAGGTCAAACAGTAGGAAGTTTAATTGCTCCAAAGTTAATTTTGAGGGTTTTAATATTAAAGTATATAATAAGGTTTTAATAATCTTATATATACTACTTGGGTTGGAGTTTATTGTAAGTGGTATTCCTATTGTTATGTATAATTCGGAATTTACAGATGATACGTTATATATGGAATGGGGAATCCCAATAGTAAATGTTATTGTTGTAAATGGTTTTGGAGCAATGTTTCAAATAGCAGTGACGCTTTTTTGTTTTAATGTCATCTCAAAATCTGCTGCAATAAGAAATATATTTTTAACTATTCTGCCACCTATAATATGTGTACAGCGTGGAATTGCAATGAATATGTTTGTTGGAGCTTTCTGTATTTTTTTGTTAACTTCCAAAAAACTCAAACGTACTGTTATAGCCATGGGTGTTGTTGGTCTGTTAATTCTATATTTGTTTGGATTGATGGGAAACTATCGTTCAAAGGGTAATTTTGATTTGATTGCAAGAACAGCTAATGTATCTGAGAAATATGAAAAGTCTATTCTCCCGTCAGAATACCTTTGGTCCTATTTGTACATAGCTTCTCCTTTGGCTAATTTCCAATATATTGTTGATAAGAAACCTGAGGTGGAGGGCGTAAGTGACGATTATGGTTTGAAACCATTTATCGGTATAAATATCATCCCACAAACTATTTCTAAGAGATTGGATTTTAAATATCCTGAGTTGTCTAGATTTTTTTGCATTCCTAATATGGTGGTAGGTTCTACTTATTTTGCTCCTTATTTTGAATTGGGATGGTGGGGAGTTTGTTTGATGTTTTGTTATATAATGTTCTTTTTGGCATTTTGCATAAAATTAGTAAAACGAACATCTCCAATGTTTCCTGCAATGGTTGCTTTGTTATGTGAAACCTCCTTGATGGGAATCTTTGATAATATGGTTGCTTATGCAGGTTTGTTCTTTCAGATAGTGATAGTTTATTTGTTTTCAAAATATGTATTTAAATGGCGAAGATATTAATTGTGATCGTTTTGTATCATTGTGAATTACAGAATTCAAAAACTTATCAAACGTTCAATGGAAAAATAAATGCATTGTTGGTTTTTGACAATTCTGAAATGCCACAGGATATTAGTTCTTATGCAAAAGACGCAGTGTATATTCATAATGAGTCTAATATTGGTTTAAGTGCATGCTATAATCAAGCTTCTGTTTATGCAAAGGAACATGGGTATGATTGGTTGTTGTTTTTGGATCAAGATACTGACTTTTCTGGTGTTTCGATAGATGATTATCTTTCTGCAATTTCGGCACATCCAGAAAGTAAACTTGTGGTACCATTGGTAAAGTGTGGCGTTTATACTATGTCGCCAATGAAATACAAGCATCATTTTGCTTTGTTCAGTAAGGATACGTACAAAGGGATAGTGGATATGACAAATTTGAGCATTATCAATAGTGGATTGTGTGTGTCTTTGGATGCCTTTGAAAAATCAGGAGGATACAATGAAAAGGTGTTCCTTGACTATAGTGATCATGAATTCTTACGCCGATTTAAGAAGCACTACTCTCAGGCATTTATCTTACCAAATATAATTTATCAAGATTATTCTGCAAAGTCGGATAGTCCAGAGTCTTCGCTGAAGCGTTTAGTCCTCTTTTGTGAAAGCATCCGTGGATGTGAGAAAAAATCTTTTAAGGAAAGATTGGAGTTCTCTATTCCTATATGGAAAAGAACTTTAGCCTTGGTGCTTAGAAATCATACTATTCGTCCATTCTTTATTGCTTATAAACACTATTTTAGTAAGAAATGAATACGGTATTAATCGATATAGACGGAACTTTATTTAATTCGAATTCTACATTTGATTTTTTAGATTCGTTACCTCATGGAGTGTGGTATGCAAAATATAGAAAGTTTAGCTCCTCTATAATAGGCAGAATCATCAACAAATTGTCTATTTCGCTATTTCATAAAGATATAGTGAGAATAATAGGTGTAAGTTGTTTAAAGGGGTATTCGGAGTCGCAACTTAACTTGTTGGGTGAACGCTTTTATGACGACTTCTTGCTTCCTCGAAAAAATGTGGAGATATTGAGAATGTTAAGAGAAGAGCAAAATAAGGGGAGCCGAATCGTCTTGGCTTCTGCAACCTTAGACTTCCTTTCTAGGATTATATGTACCAAATTGAATGCTGATAGTTCTACGGCTACCGAGCTTAATTATTTTGGCGGAATATGTCAAGGAACTATAGCAAAGGATAGACTCGGACACAAGAGGGAAGCTTTGGAAAGTCAAAAAGTGTCTTTTCCTGTTGACTTGACTATTACAGACAATGTAACTGATGTAGATTTGCTTCTTAGAAGTAAAAATAAGGTGATTGTTATATATCCAAGAGAAGCCAATAAATGGAAGAGGATTAAGCATAGGTATCACTTGGAAAATGTTAAAGAAGTGTATTATGGATAAGAAAATCATATTTTATATGCCAGGATGTTATACTCTATTTAAGAGAATGACAACAAGCAATAAAAGACAAGGTTTATTATGTTACCATATTGTGCCTATTTTATATTTATATTTCTTGGGACATAGTTGGAGTATTGTATCTTTGCTAAGTTGCTGCTTGTTCGTCATTGCGTTTTATTCTCAATATGAAATAGGGTATATTTACAATGATACGGAAACGATAAAGCTAGAATATAGTCCGTCAGAAAGACTGGATGAAGGGGAAATTCAATATTATGAAGGACATAAAACAGGTATATATTTGAATCATATACTTTCTTTTGTTGTGGGATTTGCATTGCTGTGGCTTTTAGGTGAGCAGGAAGAATTTCTTATTTATTCTTTTTGTGTAATGATAGCTGAAATATCAATATTCCTAGGATATAATAACGTAAGAGGAAAAAAGTCGTTACCCCTTTTCTTCTTATTGGAATTGTTTAAATATCTTCCTTTTGTATGGCTCTTTCATGCTAATCATATCGTTGCGGAAATCATAATCATATCATTGATATATGCAGTGCCGAATACGATAGAGAGATTATCATTTAAAAGGTATGGTATTACTTGGATGAATAAACTATTGCCAACAAAAAACTCATTTAGCAAGTTTAGAGTGATATTTTATTTTGTAACATGTTTATTGTTGGTTTTGAGTAAAGATTTTTTGCAGTATTTACCTTTGTTCCTTTTCTTGTTGACATTTAGGTGCTTGGTAATACTGAAATTAAAAAGAGAAATAAAAAAATAATAGCTATGAATATATTAGTAACTGGAGCCAATGGCCAGCTAGGACATGAGATGCAGCTGGTGGCTAAGAACAGTAAGCACAAGTTTGTCTTCACTGATGTGGCTGAAGGCTATGAAAAGTTGGACATCACTAATCTTGACGCCATTCGCGCCAAGGTGAAGGAAAATGATATACAAGTCATCGTTAACTGCGCGGCTTATACCAATGTGGATAAGGCAGAGAGCGACTTCGAACTAGCCAACTTGCTCAATAATACAGCAGCGGGCAATTTGGCCCAGGCTATGAAAGAGGTAGATGGCACTTTGATTCATGTATCTACGGACTATGTGTTCCAAGGTGACAAGAACATCCCTTGCCGTGAGGACTGGGAGACCAATCCGCTGGGTGTGTATGGCAAGACCAAGTTGGCTGGCGAGCAGAGCATTGCTGCCACTGGTTGCAAGCAGATCATCATCCGTACTGCTTGGCTCTATTCTCAATGGGGCAAGAACTTTGTGAAGACCATGCAGAGCTTGACGGCTAGTCATGATACCCTCAAGGTAGTCTTCGACCAAGTAGGAACACCTACTTATGCTGGAGACTTGGCGGCTATCATCGGTCACGTCATCGAGACCAATCAGCTTGACAAGACCGGTATCTACCACTTCTCTAATGAAGGTGTATGTTCCTGGTATGACTTTGCCAAGATCATCTGCGAGCTTAGTGGAAATACTTGTGATATACAGCCATGCTATAGCGAGGAGTTCCCAAGTCCAGTAAAGCGTCCTCACTTCTCTGTGCTCGACAAAAGCAAGCTGAAACAGACCTTTGGATGGAAAGTGCCGTATTGGACTGATAGCTTGAAGAGATGTATTGCAGAGTTGAAAGAAAAAGCTTGATACTTATGAATAGTAAACGTTCAATATCCGTTGATATAACTAAGGGAGTGGCAATCATGGCAATTGTTCTAGGGCATGTCAGTTATTTGTATTCATCCAATTCTTTAGTTGATTCTGAGGTTTTCATTTACTCTTTATGGCACGTTTCCGTATTCTTCTTGCTAGCAGGTTTCTTCATAAAAGAAGAGCAGCTTGTTCAGCCTAAGTTGTGGTTTAAGAAGAAATTCTCATCGCTGTACTTAAAGATTCTGTATTTCTATGTACCAGCAGTATTGTTGCATAATGTGTTGATAAAGATAGGGTGGTATTCCTTAGAGTCCACTGACCCTGTAATCAATACTTATTCAATGCTGGAATTCGCTAAGCAAACTGTATTGGCTATCTGTTTGGGGGGAAGAGAACCGATTGTTGGGGCAATGTGGTTCGTATATGTTCTATTCATGGCTTTAATCGGCTTGTCTATTGTTTCATGGGCTATAAAGAAGTTAGCCAAGGATGAAAGACAATATGAATGGATGAGAGGTCTTGCATTGTTAGCAATGTGTATGGTAGCAGGTATTCTCAGTAATAAGTATGGCTTGACTATCCGTCGATTTAGTAATACATTTACAGCAATGCTTCTGATATATCTTGGTAAAATGATGTATCAGAAGATTAAGTTGTCTTTTGATAATGGGTATCTCGTAATTGCTTGTGCCTTAGTGGTGTTCGAGGTGGCTTGCATGTTAGGTGGTGTTGCTTTGAATGGTAATGAATATAAGGATATACTTCAACTGTTAGTTGCTGTGCCTGCAGTTCTATATATTATAATGTATATAGGTAAGCATATCGAGGCTAATGTAGTAGGTAAGGCTATCGCATATGTTGGAAAGGACTCTTTCTACGTTATGGCTTTGCACTTTGTTGGTTTTAAATTTTGTACTTTAGCATTACAGGGCATAGGTTATGGGGGGGCAAATCTTAGTGATTTGACACCTACAGTTGGTAGTAATGTTCTCTTACTTTTCTTGTATGTAATCTTTGGTGTAGGATTCCCATTATGGTTTATGTGGGGATTCAGAAGAGGTAAAACTATAATTCAAAAAATATTTTAAAATGAACGTAATAAAAACAAATATAGAGGGTGTGCTTATTATTGAGCCACGTCTCTTCCGTGATGCTCGTGGTTACTTCTTTGAGAGCTTTAGCGAGCGTGAGTTTAAAGAGATGGTTGAACCTTTAGTTGGTTATCATGTAGAATTCTGTCAGGACAACGAGAGCATGAGTTCTTATGGTGTGATGAGAGGCTTGCATTTCCAGAGACCTCCGTTTACTCAGAGTAAGTTGGTGAGATGCGTGAAGGGTAGAGTGCTGGATGTTGCTGTGGATATCCGCAAAGGGTCGCCAACATACGGTAAACATGTGGCAGTAGAACTGACTGAAGATAATCATCGCCAGTTCTTTATTCCTAAGGGCTTTGCTCATGGTTTCGCTGTGTTGTCAGAAACTGCGGTATTCCAATATAAGTGTGATAACTTCTATCACCCTGAAGCTGATGGGGGTATCTCAATATTGGATGATTCTCTCGGTATCGATTGGCGCATACCTACAGAACATGCTAATCTCAGTGAAAAGGATACTAAGCATCCTTTGCTAAAAGAATTTGATTCACCATTTACTTTCTAATTTTCGCTATGAAAATAACAGCATCTATTGTGACCTATAAGACAGATCACGATGAATTAAAGAAGTGCATAGACTCTATGCGCAAGAATGGTATTGCCCCAATTTATATCAGTGACAATTCGCCTAGTGATGAACTTAGAGATTTCTGCTCTCAGTTGGAAGGGGTGGAGTATATCTTCAACAATGCCAATATGGGATATGGACCAGGGCATAATGTGGCTATAAAAAAGGCGCAGGAGATTCATGCCGACTATCATCTGGTGATAAACTCGGATGTGTATTTTGATGAGGGCGTTATAGCAAAGATAACTGAGTATATGGAGGCAAATGAGGATGTTGCTCAGCTTCAGCCTATGCTTCGTTATCCTGATGGTCGATTGCAGTTGACAACTCGTTTGTTGCCTACTCCTTTCGACCTTATCTTCCGTAGGTTTATGCCAAAGAAAATGGGAGAGAAAATGAACTATCGCTATACCTTGGGATTTTGGGATCACAAGACTCCTGCAAATATACCATATCATCAGGGAAGTTTCATGTTCTTCCGCTTGTCTGCATTTGATAAGGTGGGATTGTTTGATGAGCGATACTTCATGTATCCTGAGGACATTGACATTACCCGTAGAATGCATAAGTATTATCGTACAATGTATTGGCCAATGGTATCGGTGGTGCATGCTCATAGAGCTGCATCTTATAAGAGTAAGAAAATGCTAAAGATTCACATGGAGAATATGGTGAAGTACTTCAATAAATGGGGCTGGTTCTTTGATAAGGAACGTTCTGAATGGAATAAGAAATTGTTGAAAGAACTTGGCTATAAGAAATAATTTTGTTTGTGTAAATTTGAAAATCTAGTATGAACTATATTATCACTGGCGGTACCGGCTTCATCGGTACCCATCTTACAAATTTGATTAAGGAGCGTTATCCAAACGCCCAAGTATATAACCTCGATATCGTTAAGCCTGGTACTCCTAATCCGGTAGTGAAGGATTACAAGCCTGCTTTGCGTGATG
>ERZ1034939.254-NODE-254-length-37502-cov-18.754106_pt1 | contig 37502 bp, 46 predicted proteins | sample MGYA00520626_ERZ1034939 | MGnify/ENA primary metagenome ERZ1034939 (study PRJEB33766, sample SAMN09781751) | gut metagenome | biome: gut microbiome | host: Homo sapiens | place: Madagascar | study: EMG produced TPA metagenomics assembly of the PRJNA485056 data...
GCCACCCTGCTGGCGGTGTGGCTGAGGGCCACGGAACGGGCACACCAACGGGCAGCGCCGAGCCTTCCCCCAAACCAACGTTTCTATGCCGCTCTTACGATGTAATTAAATGCAATATTACGCGGACGAGCTGATACATAAGCCCACCAGTCATATTTTTGTGCACCTTTACTGGATGCATCAAATATCCACTTTTTGCCATTTATGGCCCCCCATTGATTAGAGCTTAAAGTGTCACCAAATCCGTATTGTGTTGAGCTGAGTGAACTGATATCCCCAGTATCATTATCATCAAAACCGGAGACGATAGTGCCTTCCTGAAATGAAAGTATCTCTCGTCCTGCATCAATACCTCGTCCGTCATCCCAGCCACGAATAAACTCACCCCGTAAATCCGGTAATTTATTCGCGGGGTAAGCCTTTGCCAGTTTGGGGTACATTTCAGAAGAAAATGCTGCGCCGTTACATTTCAGCCACCCTGCTGGCGGTGTGGCTGAGGGCCACGGAACGGGCACACCAACGGGCAGTGCAGAGCCTTCCCCCAAACCAAGGTTTTTGACAAACAGCGCAGGCTCAGGAATATCTGCGCCGTTCTGGTCTTTAGCCAGCTTTTCCGCCAGCTTGTTCAGTACCGTAGTCGCAAAGTTTGGATCATTACCGAGAGCGTCAGCCAGCTCTTTAAGCGTATCCAGTGTCTCAGGGGCGCTGCCTGCAAGTGCCGCAAGTGCTTTGGCCACAAACTCCGTCGTCGCCAGCTTTTTGCTGTTATCACCATTTGCAGGTGTAGGTGCTGTTGGTGTGCCGGTGAATGTCGGACTGGCTTTCGTCGCGTACTGGGTATGCGGGTCAACTGCCGCGATATGTGCAGCCAGGTCTGTTCCGCTTTTTTCGACCTTCTGTTTGAGGTATGACGTTCGGCTGGCCAGTTGTTTAGCTTGGCGGTTAGAAATTCCGTCAGGTCCGCCCAGAACGGGGTCAGAGACCTCAATCTGGTAGATGCCGCTTTCCCACTGCGGGGTTTCGGGTAGATTTGCCATAATTAACTGCTCCCGTGGTTGTAACTACCGTCATAACGGGTAGTACTGTTGTATCGAATGGCGACAGACTGATATTCCAGACTTGCCAGATGACAGCGAGCCGGAGCAAAGGCAGCAAGCGTCTGACGTAACAGCGCCGCCTGATCGTTAGTGATGGGTTGTTGAAGGATGACGCGATAGACTGCCCAGGCTTGTGCATCACCATGGACGAAAAGCCCGTTGTACGTGTGTCTGCCGTCATAGCCAATCTGCCCCGTACCTTCAATCAGATCCACTTCGCCGAAGCCAAAACGGCGGATAATTTCCCGGATTGACCACGGTGTTCCTTTATAGCGGTGTAGCTCGATAGCGGATTTGATAAGCATGCGGCGTACATCGTCCGATTCCGCCAGTTCCCAGCCATCGCCGAACAGCGAGAACTGCTCGCCAAGCCATGGCAGCGCGGAACTGTCGACAATATCGACGAGACCGACCATCAGTACGCTCAGGTCGATGTTATCCAGCCGTCCGGCCAGTCTTCCCAGCGTTCTGAGACTGATATCACCCTCAAGCGGTGGCGGGAGTTGTAGCACCTCAGCCATCGGACACCCCGGTCATGTTAAGAGTGATCGCTGTACAGTTTGCCCATTCGTTTTCTGCCACCACCCTCAGTGCCGGTGTCACCAGTTCGACCTGGTACACCCCGGAAACGGACAACACGCTGATAATCTGGCTGGGAACAATATCGCGCCCCAGCGTGGCGGTACGGGATGCCACCCAGTTCTGTATGGCGCTGTTAGCGTTGTCCTTTACCAACCTTGCATCCTGATCACGATAGATCGTAATCCTGGCTTCAATGGTGTAATCCACCTGAACAGGTGTTTTAGCCCGCACGGTATCAGTGAGTGGTCTGACTTTTTCGTCAGAACAGAAACTCTCTACCAGAGTGAGGATACTGCTGTCCGGCAGACCAGTGCTGAGCAGCGGATACAGCTCGACAGTGCCGGGAGCGGGAGAAAGAACAGCAACGTCGACAATGCCGGGATGCGCCCCCATAGCATGAAAACGGTATGCACCACGGCTTCCGGCATTGGTGAATGACTCCGGGGCCAGCCTGATACGCTCCCGGAGCCGGTCATCGTCTTCCTGCTCTGAACCGCCAGAGCTGGCCGTCAGATTGGTCACCAGCAGGTCAATGTTATCAATCTCATCGAGTAACTGACTGACCTGCGCCGGTTGCCAGCCGTTGCCAGCGGTACCCGGCTCGGTACAGGTGGCCGTGACATTGACCAGCAGCAATCCGGCCTTCAGCACCACATCTGTATCGGTGGCAAAAATAATACTGTCGGAAGCGCTGACGCGGGTGCCTGCCGGGATCAGCACATCAATGGCCAGTGCCTCATCCACAGAGAACTGAAGTGTGGTGGTGGCAGGCTGCGCAGCAAGGCGGTATATGCCGACCAGTTCACCGAGGTAATCAATCATCGGCTCACGGGAAAAAGCGACCAGATTCTGCTTCGCCGCCTCCTGTACTGCCACCCTGACCAGCATTTCGCGATAGGCCCACAGGTCAATCAGCAGACGTTCAGCCTGTGCCGGGTACAGCGTTTTTCCGGTATCCGCTTCATACTTCGCAATCATTTCTGCCGTGATTTTATCGGCATCGCGTTCAATAAAATCGGGTTCTGTCAGCGCCATAGCAGTTCCTGAGTACGGGGTTGTCCGTCTGAACCTTTCCAGCTCACCCGGAGCGTAAGATGTTCGCCGTCGACGGCGGGTTTAACCGACATAAGCTGGCAGCGGGGTTCCCAGCGCCTGATGGCATCGACGGATTCGCGAACCACATGCGGAATGGCCCGGCCGACAGGCCAGTCGATATAAAGGTGCAGATTGCTGCCGAACTCCGGGCGATGCGGGTCGCTGCCGCGGGGAGTCCGCAGGATGATCTGGATGGACTGCCGGATATCATCCAGCCCCCGGACGATTTCGCCGGGAGCCTGCAGAGCTGGTTGCCAGAATACTGAGGTCGTTTTCATGGAGGCAGTATTGCCCCCGGGAAGTAAGCGCCGATATTAAAGGCGTTTAAGAAGGTTCAATGGGAATGGTGATTAGAGTTCTGACCATCAGCAAATATGTTACCCGTTGCATGGGCGCTTCCGTTGATTTCCAGATCACCATTGAGTGTCGCGGGGCCGTTGATCGTGGTAACTCCCGTGAGGTCGAGGTTTTTCCCTTTGAGAGAGATATCAGCGGCAACCTCCACCACGATACGCTCAATACCTCCTCTGACCGTCAGCGTATGGGTCGCGCGGTTATAACTGAACTCCGCGCCATCAGCGTATTTCGTACCCCGGACGTTTTTATCACTGAACGGCGGTTTATCGACGTCTGAGTACACCGCGCCCAGAATAACACCATCCTCGCCGTTGGCATCGAGCAGCACCTCAACCTGCTCCCCCACGTCAGGGAGCCAGTAATCCTTGTTATCCTGGGTATTGCGCTGTAGCACGTTAAGCCAGTTTGTGCGCAGATTATCGCATTCAGGCAGACGAACGCGGGCCTGAACCCTGTCGGCATCAACGGCACTGACCGTACCGATCTGACGGGTGACACCAGTCATTTTTTCTTCTCCTTAATCACCGTCGATGTACTGCCATCCGGGTGATAAACCGTGAGTTTCTGAGTTTTTTGTTTTTTCCCTCTTGTGACTGGCCCCCGTGCCACTTCCAGCTCTGTGGTGTAGCCGCTGTTACGCTCAAACGCATGGCGGGCAGTGATTATCAGCCATGGACCGGATAACTGTCCAAAGCCCACCAGTTCAATTTTGTTGCCTGCTGTCAGTTGAGGCGTTCCCGTCAGCGTCAGGGAGCCGTTCTGCTGGTATTCGTTATGTCTGGCCAGTGCTGAATCCGCTTTAATCCGGGCGCTGTCCGGGTCGCTGATGCGGCTGTTAACTTTAAGTGAGTCAGCGCTGGTAACCTTACCGCCTTTGAGCTTTTTGTCGCTTTCACGGGTACCACCATCAGCTTCGTAGACGATCAGTTTTTTACTGCTGCTTTTCTGGTGTTTTACCTTTGCAGATTTATAGACCCGGTTGATGGTGTCACGCAGGGAAAAGCGGGCCACACCCTGCGGTTTTAACTGCCTGACCGGCTCCTGACTGCGCAGTGTGGCCAGATGAGAAAAAATCAACTGGTCACTGACCACTTTCACTGCATAACCATACTCGCTGGCCAGCCGGCGCAGAAAACCCACGTCGGTTTCAGCATACTGGGTCACCCGGTCGATTTTGATGGACTCAATGCTGCCCACCAGTTTCAGTCGGTGCTTTCTGGCAATCCGCCCCGCAACAGCTGCCAGCGTGGTGTTCTCAAAACCACGGCTGGATTTAGTCCGCAGAGCACTGTTAACCGAGGTGGCCACCCCACGGATAGCGACAACGGACGCGGGCGAACTCACTTCGATCTCGTCTATTGAGAATGTACCGCAGGACAGCAGTTTCTCGCCCTGATAACCCATTTTCAGCGTCAGCGTGTCACCCTTGCCCGGATACCACTTATCCAGCCAGCGACCATCGGTGTCATCCAGCTCCACCTCAATGGTATCGGACTCATTTTTGATGTTATCGCTCCAGACCACACGGGTGACATAAGGCGCGATATCAGAGGTGATGTTTTTCTGCAGATACCACAGAGTGAATACCGGCGTCAGCACATCGCTGACGCCGGTTAACGCTGATGTGGCTTGCGCAGTACTGTTTATCTCAGCCATGGGGCAATATCCTCTTCTGTACGGGCATCTTCAGCCTCAATAACCGGGATCAGTAACAACAACCCGGAGGGCAGCACCGGCGTAATGGCCACGTGCGGATTGGCTGCAATAATCCGGGGATAGCCCAGCGGGTCACCGTAGTACTGCCATGCCAGCGAATCCCAGCGCTCTCCGTCACGGGTAATATGTTCAAGAAACATCACACACTCCTCGTCAGTATTCTGGCGGCCATTGCACTTAATCCCGGAGACATGCGGTTGAATGCTGTGCCGGCGGCGTTAAGCTGCCCGGAAACGGTATCCAGAGCACCTGCAATATTTCTTTTGTCCACACCACTCAGCGCCGACTGCGCCTGCTGTACATACGTGGCTGCCTCACTGGCTGTTCTGGCCAGACTGATGGCATCGGGCATGGATTCAGAGAGTGCATTAAACGCCGGAACACTTTTCCCCAGAGCTCCGGATATATTACCCAGTCCGCTCATCAGTCCCGGCACACGGGTCAGCGCGACAACGGGGTTACCCTTCATTTTCTGCGCCACCCGAACGGCACTGATAGTGGTCTGGAGTACAGACTGCGCCTGTTTCGCATAGTTGACGCCGTTACGGACGAACTGCGCCACCCCGGAAGGCGATGGAACAGCACCCGATACAGCTCCGGCACCGGGAACCTGCCTGCGTATTGCCGGCGGTTGCAGAGGATTTTTCGGGTCACCGGTGTATTCCCGGAGAGACACGGTGGCACTGACAACCAGCACGTTACCGGTGCTGTCTGTCTGCTCGCTGGTTGCGGTCACATCGGTAATCACGAACCAGCCGCGATAGTCACCGTTGCCGAAGACCAGCGCCAGTGCCTGATGGGCCTTCATGGCTGTTCGCACTCTCGCCAGCTCCACGTCGGGCACACAATAATGCTGATGGAAGACCAGGCTTATCTGGATTTCGTCCAGCCTGTCGCCGACAAACTGCAGGCCGGGTTTACCCTCGATGCGGGCATGCTCCGCATAATCGACGCCGAACGTGGCCTCGAAGCCGTCCCAGTAGGTAATCAGTTCAAACTCAATATCACCCAGTACGGCAAACATCAGCTGTACTCCTTACGTTGTTTCTGAGCCAGCAGACGCTCCAGCATTTTTTCCAGCTCATGCAGGCTCATATTCAGGGCACCAGTCAGCCCGGCAGGCGCTGCGGTTTCCTTACCATTGAGGAAAAACTGAGGATTAAAGCTGACCTGGATACCGCCAGACGCTCCACCGCCAGTTGCAGTTGCGCCACGGCCTGAATATCCGGCAGCCATGATTTCCGGCGACGGGATACGGGGAACATCCGGTGTCATTTCAGCGGCCAGGCGCTGCCCGGCCAGTGCAGCAAGCGGAGTGGTCCGTTGCAGGCCAATGGCGGCACCCTGCGCGATATTGTCACCAAAGCCCATAAACACGCGACTCGGTGAATGAATGCCCAGCTTTTCGCTGAACCAGTCACTGATGCTGTCACCCATTCCGGTTACGCTGGTTTTGAGTGACGCCCATTTGTTTCTGATGCCATTTATCAACCCGTCAATAAGATGACCACCGAAGTCGGTGAATTTCGCCGGCAGATCAACGCCGAGATATTTCAGCGCAGCCGCAAAGGCTTTATAAAGCAGACCAGCCGGAGACCAGTTAACCAGCAGTTTACCAATTCCCACGATGCCGCCGTTAAAGGCTTCCTGAATGTCAGCCCAGCGCTGTTTAAACCAGCTACTGACTGCGCCCCAGTTGCGGTAGATAAGGTAAGCTGCTGCCGCGACGGCGGTGATAACGAGACCGATGGGATTCATCAGCAGCGCCCGGCCAATCCAGAGAACGGCACGCCCGGCGTTCATAATTCCGCGAACCAGCCCCCCTGAGAGCACACCACCCAGTGTTCTGGCTCCTCTGGCGACAGCACCAAAGCCTGTCACCAGCCAGCGGAGTTTACCGCCTTCCCCCAGTGCGAGCGTCAGACGAAGCCAGTTGGCCCGAAGTAAAACAGCATTTTTCCAGACGCTTACAAAGGGGGAAAGAAGGAGATTCAGCCCAAGCTTGAGACCGATAGTGGCCATCCTGAAAGCGAGTAATGCGCCCACAACCTTTATGGTGCTGCTGACGAGCTGCGGATTTGCCGCTATCCATTTGCCAACACTGTCCATTAAAGGAATAAATGTTTCACCCAACTGGAGCAAAGCCGGACGCAAGGATTGCCCGATGCTGATAGCAGAATCATTAAAGCCGATCTGCATTCTGCGCCAGCGACCTTCAAGCGTATCATTCTGCTTTGCAGCATCCTTATCCAGGGTAGACATTGCTGCCGGAGCATTCATTTCCTGCTTACTGGAAAGGTATTTATCCCAGCCCTGTCGCATTGACAGTAAATGGTTGACAGTCTGAATATCGGTAAAGACCTCAGCCAGACCAAATGACTCCATGAGTTTCTGCTGACCTTCCTGATCGCCTCTTGCTCCTGCAGCTTTCCATTGCTGCAAGAACGCTTTGCCTTTACTGTCGATAAAACGGTTGGCAATCATCAGTGAAGCTTCGTACTGCGAAAAACCCTGAGCGACGTAATTCTGCATTGACCCCTGGTAATCCACCCCGGCTTTAGCATATTTCTGGATGGTATCTCCGCGGCCCATTGCTGCCAGCCAGTTGGACATATTGGTGACCGCTTCCTCTGCAGAGCCACTACCTTTACCGACCTCCAGACTGGCAACAATCTGGGTAATCGCATCTTTTCCATAAATACCACGAGCAGCGAAGGCTTTAGCCATACCGGGTAATGCTTTTGCCATATCCTTCAGCTCAAATGACCCAAGTTTGGCTCCTGTTGCCGCAATACCAAACGCCTGTTCAAGTTCTTTCGCATCAGTGATTCTGAGTGCATCGCTGAAGGCATAAGTCATTTTGGCAAGGTCGGTCATATCGGCTTTGGTTGCTGTAGCGGTCTTTCCAAGCATCTCTGCAAACGTTGCTGCCCGTTCGGGGGCCATACCATCAGCAACTAATTGTCCGACTCCCCCTAACAGAGACTCCTGCAGTTGGTTAACCTTCAGCGAGGCCTGTTTGATAGCCTGGCCAATTGCACGTTCCTGTTTTGCATCCAGGTCTCCTGTGACACTGATATCCCGCAACTGTGATTCAAACGAGGCATATTGTTTAACCGAGGCCATGACCGGTGCGCCCAGCGTTCTGCCAATAGCATAGGTTTCTGCACCCTGACCATAGAGCGCCAGGCGGTTAGCCTTCAACGCATCACCGATGGCTGATACTGCTGACAGACGGCGCTGCTGACGTTCAATTTGCTCCATGGTGCGGCTTACCCGCAGCAGCTCGCTGTTGAGATGCTGCATCCGGGAAGAACCCAGTTGACCATAACGTTCTGTTGCACGGGTTAAAGCGTTCTGACGTTCCTGCAGGCGGCGTGAGGTATCGCTCAGGGAATCAAGCGCACGGCGGGTACCGCTCATTGCAGAACGGAATGTGCTGCCAACCATCCCGCCGATAACAACGCCGACTGAAAACTGTCCCGACATAGTGGTTAACCTCCGGGGAAGGTGAAAAGACGTGAGGGGATAACGCAGAACAGCCGCTACTGGCGGCTGTCTGTACTATGATTTGTCGCCGAACTCGCTTTTGATTTGCACTTCAGCCTGCTCCAGCCACATCTCCAGATCGTCAGTATCGAGGGCATCAATCTCCCCCGGTTGAAACCTGAACCATCTCGCCAGCAGGCCCTGCGCCTGCATCAGTGTTTTTGTCGCTCTTGCCCAGCCCAGTGATTTTCTGAAATCGTTTCTGCAGCTCCATATAGTCGGCAAGATCCATGTTATCGAGGTCTTCCGGGAGGATACCGGTGCTACGGGCAATCAGTGGTTCGTCCCAGTCTGCCGGGTCTTTGTTGATTTTGCGCACCTGCTTCAGGTCTTTTACTGTCAGGCGTTTCAGTTCAATCTGTTCAATTCTGGTACCTGCAGCAGTGGTGAAAGGATAAGACAGCGTAAAAGTATCGGACTGGGTCTGTGACATGATCATACTCCTTTGTAAATTCAGAGCAGTATGTCTGGCGGTGGACGTGACGGATATTAAAGGGGATTAAGAAGAAGGGGCCGGAGCCCCTGTGATGTCAGCAAGTGCGAAAACCCTTGCAGTTACGCAGGAAAGCGATGAGAAGCGCCTTTCCCTCAGATTTGCCGGTGCCGGAGAACCAGTGGTCGGGCGGCTCCCATGCTTCAATCAAATCGGCCAGTTTGCGGGCCTTTGAACGTGTGCAGTCAATCGGGTCATTGGTTTTACGGGTATTAAAGAGGGTCTCCACCCCCGGAATATCAAGGAGGGTAAACCACGTACCATTTGACATGCCCAGTGACGCACATCGCCCTCCTTTGTCAGTCAGTTCAACACTCACCGTCAGCCCCCGATATTGATTCGATAGTCAGTCAGTTGATCAACGCCACCGACGCGGAAGATGTTGGCCAGATAGTCCAGTTGCAGCAACTCTTCACCATCCAGTACCTGTCTGATATACGTGCAGGTGAAGCTACTGGAGAACTCGGCGTTCTCGTGCTGTTTGAACGTCCCCAGCGGGTTCTTCTTGAACATAATTGTCAGGAAGGTGACCAGCGGGATTTCGTCGATCAGCCCCTGCGAGCTGTAGCGCTGGACGCTGGAGCGACACTGCAGCGCCAGCGACTTGTACGGGTTCGCGGCAGACAACATCGCATCGCGGTAAAAGCTGTTCCATTTGATTTCGCCTTCCAGTTTGTCAAAACCAGCCGGGAGTTCCACCTTACCCACCATCCCCAGTGCCTTGTGCTCCTGCATAATCATGGAGACATCGGGGAGTTTAACTTCCTCAGCCCGTCCCAGCAGGTTAGTACCATCCAGATAGATGTTGGCATTCGTGATTCGGTTTATCTCAATCTTTGACATCAGTTGCCCCCTTTCAGGGTTAACAGGTATTCCGAGGTGATTTCAGTCTCAAACGTCAGTCGCTCCAGCGGCGGTGGTGGCGTATATTTGTAGCTCAGCAACAGGTGCCCGGCGGCCAGCTCCGTCTCCGGATTGCGGGCCGGATCAAACCAGCAACGGAAGCCCAGTACCGCACCATCACCAGTCATTTTGCGACCGTAGGCGTTGACCGACTCCGTCAGTGCATCAATCAGCGCCTGAGTAATCGGCATGTCGATGTACTGCTGGCTGAAGTAACGAATGGACTCGTTGATCACATCACCGGTGCGGCGAACGTTCTCAAAGTTACGCATATGGGTGACCGTTGGCCATGCCGCCGTCCGGTTACCCCACAGACGAAGGCCGCTGCCGTAACTGCTGAATACCGTGGTGATCCCCTGTTCGTTAAGCAGGTTCACCTCGCTCTGCGGATCGTCAATCATTGCCGACAGCTGGCGCTCCACGCCGGTGATCCCCAGAATTTCCTGATTGGAGGATGACCACCAGTACCCTTTGTCCAGGTCGACTTTGGCACGCAGGCCCGCCGCACGCTGGCTCAGTGGCTCCAGACGCTCCGTGTTCGTCACCGGGTCATATACCTTCACATGCGGGTAGCACAGGCGGACACGGTCAGAGCTGGTATTAAAGTTAATGGTGCCTTCCGGGCCACGTCCCGCCAGAGCCTGCGCAAAAGTGGTACCAACCGGCGCATCAATATAGGTTACTGCTCCCAGTTTCTCAGCCATGGCGATAAGCTCAACCGAGACGCTGTTCTGGGTGCAGAATACCGGAGCAATCAGGATTTTGGCGAAGTAGCCAAACAGGTTAAAACTGTCGTTAAGCAGCTTCATGCCGGTACGGTTGCCTGCAGCGTTAACGGTACCGATGATATCAGCCGGGGTGACTTTGGTCGGATCAGCATAGTTATAGCTGGCCTTCACCGTTGCATCTGCAGCAATGCTTTTACCCAGGTTAGTAATCACCCCGGTCTGTGCATCAAGCGAGTAGTCCTGACCTTCAACATAAGGCTGACCGTCGCTGTCCGGTTTCAGTACCAGTTGCGCGACCACCGGATTAGCCAGCCGGGCTCTGCCTGTCGCCTTGTCGAACGACACATTCTCACTGACCACAGCGGTTTTATGCACAGACGGATCGAGTACGTTAATGACCAGAACGGTGCCTGCACCATGGTCATAAATCGCATCCAGCGCCTGCGGAATGGTAAAGCCGGTGAACTGGCTGCCAAATGCCGCAGCGTCTTTCTCAGACAGGCACTGTACCAGCGTATTGACATCCCCCATCGGGGCGGTACCAATCAGGCCAATAACGGCAGATTTCACCGTTTTTACCGGGCGGGCTCCGTTTTCCACCTCAATGGTTTCGACGCCATGCAGATAGTTAGCTGCCATGGGAGTCCTCCGTTTTCACTTCGCTGTCACTGCTGCTTCTGCGCTTTGGTGACTGCACAGCTGGTGTGACGGCGGGTTTAGTCTCTTCAGATACCGGCGTCAGATGCTTCAGCGCCACCAGTACCTTCACGTAGTCATGCTCCTCCGGCAGGGAAACCGTCTTCCCCGGCCAGAGCATGATTTCGGTTCCGTCCGACAGCGTGACGCCGCTGGCCGGGCCGGAATAGCGGTATTCTTTCATCACTCGCTTTCCTCATAGTTCACTTCGGTTAACAGCGGGCCGGACGGTAAATCGCTGTCTTCGATAAAGACGCTTTCAGTCGCGAAGTCGAGGGCGTATTGCCACAGCCCCCTGACTTCACCGATAAACACCTCGCGGGTCAGCCAGATACGGCGGCGGCAGCCGGGCGGGGTGTGGCCGCCGAGAATGCGGCGGACAGCATCCAGGACATTAATCGCCCCTTTTTTACCGTTGAGCTGGCGGAAGACCACCGTGACGCAGAGCTGGATAGTCTGAGACTGGATCACCGCACCGGTATCATCCGGCCTGTCAAAGCGCGAACCGGCATAGCTCAGCAGCAACGCGCCAACCGGATGGTTCAGGCGATATTCAGCCGGTTTCTCCGGGAAGTACTCCACCTGCAGTTGCGGCAGCTTCTCGCGTAACCGGGCCAGTACCGCATCAAGGACGGGCAGAACGTTCATCAGTATTTCTCCAGTAAACCGTCACGACCGCCGAAAGTGGCCGGGCGGCTGCGTACACGAAACTCGCCAGGCTCAGGCACATCTTTCTGAGTGGACGGCAGCCCCAGCGTGAGCCTGTTATCACGTAACTCCCTGAGTTGCCGCAGCGCTTCTTTGTGGTCATCCTTCACCGTATCCGGGAGGTCACCTTCCGGGCGGCGGGCGTAGAGCCGGTAACGGACCAGCGTGATGGCAATGTCCCGCAGAACAGTCGGTATCTCTGCCAGTGGCAGGATATAGCGTCCGCGCAGATGGGCATCAATCAGCTCGTCGGCATAGCGGATACAGCTGTCCACCACACGGGTATTCACTGTTGCAGGCGAGTCGAAGTCCATCTCTTCACTGGTGAGCTCGATCAGCGTTCGTTCCGGCACCTGCGCAAGCAAATCCTCCAGGGTGCAGTACATGTCACACCCCGCGCAGGATACGAATGACGTCGCCTTCACCCCCGGCTTCATCAAGTGCAATACCACAGGATTTACCGTCGCCGGACTGCGGCACGGCTCTGGCCTGAGCATCTGACTGAACAGCCACACCACGGCTGACAGCGGCCCCGGCCTCGACAGCAATAATGCCCAGAACGCTCACCGGCGTGCTGTCGCCGGTAACAGCATCCACTTCGGCAACCCCGAGCGCTGCGGCACCGGCTTTACAGGGGGTATTATCTGCCCCGACAAAACGCTGCTGTGCCAGTGCGGCCCCTGCCGTTACGGTTGTGATCAGAATGACCTGCTGAGTGGTTCCCATAACGCCTCCTTATTTACTGATACCGGTAATGAGATACCCGGCATCGCCACCAACCACGGCGACTTTGTAGATATCGGTATAACGGCAGTACTTCACCTTGCCGCCGGCTCCGTCGTACTTGTCGGCAACAGGCATCCCCTTACGGCGCAGGGTGTAGCCGAAGGACGGCTCGTTCTCGTCCGCGCTGTCCGCCCCCGGCTGCGGCTTGCCGACGTAATGCAGCATCAGATTGTCTCCCCAGATATCCGTCGGCACGCTGTCCTTATCCATTGCCGCTTTCATGGACGGCAGGGAGACAGGAGCACCGATGACGATCTCTTCGATCTGAAAGAGGTCCTGCAGGATCTCCGTGGTGATGCGCTTGCGTTCGTTGGCTCCGATGGCTGCCTGAATTGCCGGGTGGAACTTCAGCAGCGCCATCACGCCGGCCCCCATGGTCATCAGGTTAGGACGCAGCCCCGTGGCCGTACGGACCGCTTCCATACCGGCTTCAATTACCCCGATGGGGTCCCCCTTACCACCGGCCCAGCGGTCGCCGGCTGTCAGTTTTTTAACGTGCCCGGTACGGTAGACCTTTTCATCCTGAGCCAGACGGGCGGCGATAAGTTCACGGCGCAGATTTACGCCATTCGTGGCGCGACGGATGGCCTTGCTCTCCTCGTTAAACATGGACTCCGCCTGTTCGCGATAGTCCACTGGCGCAGCCAGATCGTGCTCACCCAGCACCAGATCAAGCGTGCCGGTTTTCTCACGGACCAGAACATTGCTGTCCGCCCCGACGGCACGCTCGGTGTCATATTCCACAAAGGCGGTTTTCCCGAAGGTCGGCACACGCACGCCTTCCTTGTCCGTCAGCACGACGGGGAAAATACGTTCGCCAATGAATGCGGCATTTTTATAGCCTCGGGCGATACTGGTCAGTACCGGATCAACGACACGTTTACCTTTTAAGTAATCAGACATGCTCTCTCCTTAAATTACAGGCAGCGTGCGACAGCAGCCTCATAGCTGATGCCTTCTTTTTTGGACAGGGCCACTGCTTTCTGATGCAGGGCCAGACGCTCAGGATCGGCTTCCGCAAACTCCGCCACATCCACCTTCACCGCGTCGCCGACACGATCCTTTGTGGCCTGTTCGGCGAAGTTCATCACCGGCTCCCCGTCGGAGAGCAATGAACGGAAGGCGGTGGCCAGCGGTGTGCGGCTTTCCCCCTCAGCAAACTCCACCGGCTTGTCGCCACCGGCGACGGCATCCAGCAGGGCAACCACCACGGAGGAGGCGCGGGGAGCCAGACGCCCCTCTGCGACCAGTTTTTCTGCAAAGGCCACATTGTCCTTATGCAGTTGCTCCTGTCTGACCTGTGCATCACGCGCATCGCGATCAGCAGCCTGCTGCTTCAGGCGGCGGTTCTCCTCCTGAAGGGCTTCAATCTCTTCTTTTGTCATCGATGATTCCTCGTTACTTGCGGAAGACGGCCCCGGGCCTGTCTCACTGAATTGTGCACCTGCTGCATCCTGCGACAATGTGTCGCGGTACGCCTCTTCGCGCAGACTGTTGAGCTGCCATTCCGGCAGGACTTTTTCTGCCTCGTCCAGACTGAAGCGGGCGATCAGAAAATCGCGCAGCTTTCCCCACAGGGAGGCATTCGTGATGGCCTGCCAGTCGGCGAACTCCACCACACCTTCTTCCTGCTCACTGAAGGACACCTGTTTCAGCCCTTTGACGGAAGGTGGCTGTGCCCCGAGAAAGCCCACATGGCGAAGGTAGAGCACGCCGGGCTTCGGATTGGACGGTGAATCCGGGAGGTAGAAAGAGGCGGACACTTTTTTGAATCGTCCGTCGGTGACCATCTCAGCAAACTGCGGGTCCAGCTGGGCAGGCTCTGCCATCAGATCGACGCCGCTGAGCGACAGGGCTTTCACCCAGCCCCACGCCGGGTCTTCCGTTCTGGGATGACCAATCACGAGTGGTGCTTCATGGACGGACGGGTCATAGGCTTTCACGCAGGCGGCAAGATCGTCTGGCGTGAACGGCAGTTTTTTGCCGTGCATATCGGTATGAGTACCGGCTTTAAAAATGTGAATGGCTGACATTTTGCTGTCCCGCGTTATGTTGTCGGAGACAGTTTGTGAGAAATGCAGGCCCGGCGATTTTAATCTGCTTTAGAAAACATCAGGGGAGAAGGACAGGGAAAGCAATGCGGTGAACCGGAGGCGGTTATAAAACAGAGGCTGTAAAGCCTTTATAAAGGTAATACAGCCCCTCATTCGCTGGCAATGATAAATCACCCACCTGAAGAGAGAAAACTCAGCGACGGGCCGCTGATTCAAGATGGCGGACAATGGTATCGAGGATGGGGATTACCACTTCAGGCTGTAGTTCTCCATCCCCCGTCACCGGCAGGAACGGGCGGGCCGGAAGTTCAACAGACTCATTACGCCCCGTTTTACCCCCGAACTGGTGAATGGCACCGTAAACAACGTTGGTCCCCACAACAGCCTGCCGGTCGTCATGGTCGGTTGATACTGACCCCATCAGACGCCCGGTATCCTGCAGTGTCTGCCCGTCACGTTCTTCCGCTGCCAGCGAGGGCATCCACCCCGGACGCCCCTCATCAAGAAAGTTAAACTGTGTTTCCGCCAGCAGGGTTCCGGCGATTTTGCGCATCGCGGGCTCCATGTCTGTGGCAGCCAGATCCAGCGCACGGAGGCTCCGGCGCAGGGATTTATCGTTAATGGTGATACTGACCAGGTTATCGGAAGCCATTGTTATCCTCTCAGTTCCTGTTGTGCCAGTGGCTGAAGCGTACCCTGATAGCGGGCCAGGTCGGGACGGTATGCTGCCCCCGGTGCATAAGACCAGCCGACGTCGGTGGTCACCTTCGTGGTGCCGGTATTAAAGGTGGCCACGTTCCGCATTTCGCCGGTTTTCTCTGAGACCAGTTTCAGTTCCTGGCCCATGGCAGAGCCGGAGCTGATAACCTTCAGGCCACGGGCACGTACATCCGCCGCACTCAGGGCAATCACACTACAGCGGCAGCGCCAGCCGTTCGGCGGGTAAAATGCCTGCCAGAACGGGTCATCCCAGCGCAGCACCAGACCATGCAGCGCCAGATGGCTCCTGCGGGTATGGCTGTCGTTGATGCCGGTATACATCCAGTACGGCCTGTCGTCGACGTTTTCCATCTGTTCCGCCCAACGACCGGCGCTGTAGAGTACGGACATATTGGTGCGAAAGATGGTATCGAGCCGCCACGGACTGCCCTGCTGAATGGTGACCGGCTTACCCGTTACCGGGTCAGTCGTGTCACGTGGTCCCCACCATCCCTTACGCTTCAGCACCGGCTCCAGCTCCTGCCGGAACCAGCGATCGGTTTTTCCTTCATCGACAGCCTGCTGCAGTGCCCCGCGAATATCTTCCAGGATATCCAGGCGGGTCACTTTAGCAACGGTAAAGGCGCGGGCATGGGCCTCCTGCCACATTTCTTCCCAGTCCCAGGTAATCTGATACCCTTTGGACTTCAGGTAACTGACTGCCCGCTTCGGGGGAAGCGTCATGCAGTACGCCAGTTCAGCCGTTGTCACGCTCATGCAGACGTCCCCAGATATTTGCCACAAAGAGAATGCGGGCCAGCCGTTCCTGCAGATCGTCCGTGTTCATCTGAGGGTAGAGCTCCGCCAGTTCGCCCAGCAGCTCAGTCGGGTTAACCCCGTTTTCGACCCGCTTAAACAGAGGTGCCAGGACGGGTTCCAGCGTGCCATTTAACACACCTCCGTTCATCAGAATGTCCAGCGCGTCGTCAAGCTGCTGCTGAGCCTGAATATCGGCATCAATCGCCTCGGCAAATGACAGCGGCAGCATGTTATTCTGGCGTTCCGACGGTGGTGTCTCGTCAATATCGCCGTCCTGCAGCTGGTACTCACGCTTAAAGTACTGCGGGGTCAGACGCAGACCCGCCCGGGTGAGTTTTTCGTCGCGGGTGGCGCGGGTGTCATCAATGGTCTCCTGTTCCCACATGGCCCAGACCGGACACGGCACATCGCCGAAGTTCAGGGTGACCACCGTTCTGATAACCTGATTCACTGCTGCCTGAATGATGTCCGCATCCGCATCGCGGATATCAGCCGTTACCTCCAGCCCGGCCTGTGCTGAGGCCTTGTTACTGTTCGCTTCCGTGGTCTGATTCTGACCAAGTAATGCAATGGAGATCTCACTGCGTGACAGTGTGATCAGCTCGCGGAATACCTCGCTGCTGTCCGCCTTACCATCCGCGGCTTTGAGTTCGATGCTGCTGTCATCGGGGATGGCGGCCACCGCGTCCTCCACCATCTGCTCCATGGAGTCCAGCAGTTTTTCAATCTCTGCATCATTTGCACCCCTCGGGTGCTTACCGATCACCCACGGGGAGCCAAACTTTTCGGCAAAGCGGAGCCAGAATTTCATCCCGCCTTTCTTGAAGGCGACCGGCCAGAAGCACATGGACAGGTCCGGGAAACCGTAAGGATTGTCATACGAGGCATCCTGTGCCGGCACCACGAATTTTGACGGTGACAGCAGCTCACCCTCCACACCCGCATCACGCGCCCGGAAGCGCAGGCAGTTGTCCGTATCAAACTGAAACCACTCAGGCGGTTTGCCGACAATATCCGTCACTGCCCACGCCCTGACCGAACGGCCCCACATGATTTCACAGGGCTGATACCCGTAGAGCACGGCATCACTCATCTCACCGATGATGCGGGACAGATCCAGATCGTCGAGCATGTCGCGGATGAAACGAAAGACCCGGGCAGAAGCGTGACCGCGCTCCAGTCCACGCTCCAGTGATTTGAGCGCTGCTTTACGTCTGCGGATACAGCCCCCAACCAGCGGGTCGGTGCGCAGTTCGCGGTAGATACGGATATCCCGTCCCTGAGCCTTGAGAATGGGATCAGGATTGGGCAGATACATGCCCAGTCCGTAAAAGTCGATCGCGCGGCTGCGGGAGGCAATCTGCGCGGTCAGTGATTTCTGAGGCTCAGAAAAAGCAACAAATTCATCGGGTGAAACCCAGATACCCCTCGCCATCAGAATCCCTCCAGCATACGGGCCGCCTGACGACGACGGCGTGAGCTTGCCTTCACCGGCCCTTTGTTAATTTCACGGCTGGCGAAATACGCCAGCGCCAGTGCGATGGCTGAATCCCCGTGGCGTTTACCACCGTCAGCCTTTGCTTTTGAGCGTTGCTCCGGCACGCGGGGGACACCGTTCACCACCTGAACGGCCCGCAGGTCATCCAGTGTGTCTTCATCCTTTGGTAAGTCCACCAGGTTACCGTCTTCCAGTGCAGCTTTGACCGGAGGCATATGCTCCCGGTACCAGCCTTCAGTTGGCATCACCTGCTGAACCCGGCTGGAGCCGTAGCGCTGCATGGCGTATTCAGCCAGATAGGCACCATTACCACGGGCATCAAACGCTGCACCCAGCAGACCGGGCAGGCCATCCATCAGATACCAGGTGATTTGCTCCTGCTGTCTGAACGGCACGTTACGCAGCTCCAGTACGAATGGCACGCGTCGTACCAGGTTCTTCTCCTGCAGCAGGGGATAGTCCACCGACAAATCACCGCTACGGCCAAAGTCGCGCCCCAGGAAAGAGCGGGCATCAGCGGGGAGTGCCTCCAGCAAGGGTTTCAGATGCTCATCAAGCCAGTCCTGTGTCTCGTGGAAGCGAACCTCATCAGACAGCAGTTCATAACCTTCCTGACAGGTCAGACGCAATACCGGCGTATCAGCGGACATGCGGGACTCTATCAGGGCACGGGACAGCCAGGCGCCGCCACCGTTGGCCGGAATACAATCAAGCTCTTCGGATGCGCCGGCAGCGTAGAATTTGTACACCGACGCCATCCAGGCCTGCTCGGATGCCTCTGACCATTCCTTCCCGGTGCGCAGACAAACGCGCCGGAACAGCCCCTCAGATACGGCTTCCCGGAAAGTGATGCGATGTACGCTGCCTCCCTGACGTCCGGCACGGATATCCCCGATAAGCGTATTGAACGGATTGTCGTCACCGTCATGGGTGGAGATAACGCGTACCTTTCCCCCCCAGATAAGCATCGCCAGCGCCGCTTTCAGCAGTTCGTCCAGTTGCTCATGGAACGCCGCTTCGTCGATAACAATAATACCCTGACGGCCACGCAGGTTAGACGGGCGGCTGGAGAGCGCAACAATACGAAAGCCGGAGTCAGGAAATTTGATGGTGTAAGTCTTGATGTGTTTGTCGTCGTCGTCCTCTTCCCAGAATCCTTCTTCAATTTCACTGGCCGCATAGTTGAATGCCCGTGCCCACATCGCACACGCCTGAATGTATTCGACGGTCATGTCCTGGTTATAAGCGATGTAATACACATTCATCCCGCCTGCTGGCGCAGAAGAGGCGGCGGTCAGTACGTTATCGGATGCCTCAGCCCATGTAATACCGGTACGACGGCTCTTTTCTATCACCTTAAGCGGAGAGGTGTCTGCCACCCAGCGCTGCTGGTAAGGCAACAGAACGGGAGGGACATCCAGCGCCGAGGTATCAGGCAAAACGGGAGCAAGGTTATTCCTCCCGTCCATGGGACTCATCCCTTCGGGGCCGCCGCCAGCGGCGTTTAAAATCACTCCGGATGATTTTGTCATGTGGCAATCCCCAGAATCTCGCGACGAAGCGCCTGTACTGCGTCGCTTGACAGTCCCCCCTTACGGGCAATTTTCTCGGCGTTGCTGGCTGCCTGCTGCGCTCTGGCCCGTACTTCAGACTGGAACTTTTTGAGGTTGACGGACGCGCGGGACAGCGTAGCCACATTCTTCGCCACCTTCGACAGCAGGGCCACGCGTTCTTTAGGATCGACTTCGCCTTCTTCCGCCTCCTGCAACTGGACAATACTCTCGAACAGCTCGGTCTGAATAAGGGCTATCACAGCCTCCGAACGCGCATCCTGATCGTCTGCTGCGCCTTCGGTCAGCATGCGGGCCGCTTCTGTTGCCGCACGGATAGCACCATAGCGGCGCTCAATCTTCTGTCCATAGCGATGGATAGCGGATTTGCTGATAACGTACCCCCGCTCACGCAGCAGGGACTCCAGCTCGTTATACCCGCTGAAGCCGGATTCAGTCAGCGCCCGTTCAAGCCAGCGGCGCACGTCTTCCGGCAGCTTTTCTATTGTGCTGCGTCTGGCCATTATTCACTCCAGTACTTTTCCGGGCGGGCAATACCCGGACCACATTCCACGGTGTATTCCACCAGGTCTACGCCGAGGCGGGTCAGGTCAGCAAACCAGTCGCCAGAAGGTTTTTTCTCCAGATCAACCATTTTACGGTCAGCCAGATAATCCAGTTCGCGGCGCAGTTCCAGCGGTGTGGTGTCCGGGTAGATGGCACGGGACACATCCAGCAGCAGCGTCTCGCTGGCGGTGTAAGGGCGGGTCTTGTTCAGGGCAACCAGCAGACTCCAGCGCAGGGATTCGCGGCGTACCCGGGTAATATCGACCATTATTGACCTCCGGTATTGCGGTACTGCTGTACCACTTCCAGTTTGTTATAAAGCGCGTCCAGTTTGGCCTCAATGACTGTCTGGCCACGGATATAATCCTCTCGACGGACATAATTCAGCGGTAAATCCGCTTTAAATCGCATAAATTCTTTTTCCAGCTCGCCCCAGTTGGAGGCGGACTGTTGCAGGGCCTGTTCAAGGGAGGCGAATCGTGCCGCCTGGCGTTCTTCTGTTTTACTGAACAACCATTTGGCGAGCCCTCCCACAAACCCCATGAAGGTGAGCAGAAAACTCACTACCGTCCAGAATTCAACCTGCAGTGTCATTTCTGTAATCCTTCCCGTTCATCCAGTAACGCGTTTATCTGGTTCCGCCAGCGACGACATTGTCCTGCGTTGTCGATGATGTTGGCGAGAACGTCACGCTGGGAGACACCCGAATCGCGTAACCGGGTGTCAGTGGTTTCAGGTTGCCCGGTCGCTGTGCCAGAGCGGGTGCCAGCGGCGGCAACTGAGTCTGAATGACCGGTGTCGACGGATGCATTGTCATATCCGAGTGCGGCGTTGTACTGGCGCACGAAACCGCGAGTAAACACGCACTCAATGGGATGGCTCTTACCTTTTTCATCAATCCAGCGCTGTGTGACATCGTTAATTTGCCCCTGTAGTTGTTTATTCCGGCTCTCCAGTTGAGCAATCTGCTCAAGATAACCGGCTTCAGCCCGCTGCCCGGCGGCCACCTGCTCCTGATACCGTCTGGCCCAGGCCCGCAGCGCAGCATTCTCAAGCGTTGCCTGCTCCGTTTTGTACGCGTCAAATGCTGACTGCAACTGACTGAGCGCGGTATCACCGTCACGCTTTGCAGAGTCATGACCACTTCTGTATCCCATGGCATACAGGCCGACCAGAAAGGCATTGATAAGAATGGCCAGCAGAATGCCGCGCCACGGCAGCTTTTTAACCAGATGCCACACAACTGCTGCCTCCCCATGTGAGATATCGCGGTGCCAGTTCGCGCAGGATGCGCTGCGGATAATGGCGGTTCTCCCGCCAGCTGGCCGCATTGCGTCCGGCATTCACCGTGGCGACATGTCCGAACCAGCGGGTGCTGTCCAGACCTTTCTGTGATGCAAGCCGCCTGTCCCGTTGTACCCAGCCCAGACCACCGTTATAGCCCGACAGTGTCATGGCCATACGCTCGCAGTCGTTGGCGGCGCTGACGCGCTGCCACAGCCAGCGGTCATAGCTGACCAGCGCCCGGATAGCCCATGCAGGATTAAACGGCTCACGATTGCTCAGCATCGGTATCAACTGGCTTATCCAGTCGGCAGTGGCAGGCATGAACTGCGCCAGTCCCTGAGCGCCAGCCGGCGAGACCGCATCAGGTCGCCAGCCGCTTTCCTGATGCAGTTGCGCGGCGAAATCGGCCACCGGCGCAGACAGTCCCCATTCAAGCCGGGCATTACGGATCACATCATCGCGATACTGCAGCGCAGCCTGCGGAGGCTGCGCTGCGCGGGCCTGACTGAAGAAGCCGCCACACCAGAGCAGCCAGACAATCACCAGGTTGCCAGCAAGCTGCCACCAGAAGCTGTATTTATCGTTACGTGGTTCTCCGTGTCTGATGGCGGTTACGCCCAGACCAAAGGCGAACAGAATAATGAGGGTGATTTGAGGCCAGTTCATGGTCACAGTCCTGTTGCCACAGCCAGACAGACCGCTGCAACAATCAGTGCACGGCGGATTAACGCAGCAGAAAATACAAGGTGAAGGCCGGTCTGCACAGGGAAACGCCCTTCAGCCATCAGTCTGTCGTCATGTTTCAGGTACTGACCGGGACGGGCTTTGGGGAAGAGCGAACGGTCAAGCCAGTAACCCAGCACTGCTGCCAGCGTGATGAGTGCCAGCTTGTAGATCACAACAGGCAACTGCTGTGGCGAGACCAGAGCGATGATGCCCAGCAACAGCACTGAGGTCAGCAGCCAGCCGCTGAGGCGAGGTTTTTTAACAGGGGGAATGAATTTTTTCAGGTTTTTCATGTGTGTCTCCTCGTTTGGTGGAGACAGCATCACAAATGTGGCGGGATACGGATTTTAAACAGCGTTAATAGTGAAGATGTAAACGTGCACTGCATGATGGCTTTGAAAGAACGACCAGCCCGGTACCCGAACACCGGGCTGGCCATCGCCCCACAGGAATGCGCTGTGAGCCGACCAAGGTTCAGTCAGTCTCGCGAGACCAGACTAGCCTGCCATATTTTTTATAATTGTAAAAGGCTTACAGATTATGAAAATGCAGACATTACCCATCGTTCCATGGATTGGTGGCAAACGCCGCCTTGCAAAACACATCCTGCCGCTGTTTCCGGCGCATGAATGTTATGTGGAGCCGTTTTGTGGGGCAGCAGCGCTCTATTTTCTTAAGGTACCCGGCAAGATCGAAGTCATTAATGATATCAACGGTGAGCTGGTGAACCTGTATCGGGTGGTAAAACATCATCTGGAAGAATTTGTACGCCAGTTCAAATGGGCGCTGGTCAGCCGGCAGATCTACAAATGGCTGCAGATCACCCCGGAAGAAACACTGACGGATATCCAGCGTGCAGCACGGTTCTACTACCTTCAGAAGCAGGCGTTTGGGGGCAAGGTGGCGGAGCACAGCTTTGGTACCTCCACCATATCCCCGCCACGCTTCAACCTGCTGCGTATTGAAGAAGAACTGTCAGCGGCACACCTGCGGCTTTCCAGAACGGTCATAGAACACATGGACTGGCAACAGTGCATAGAACGATATGATCGCCCGCATACGTTGTTCTACTGTGACCCTCCATACTGGGGAACGGAAGGTTATGGTGTGGAGTTCGGACTAGAAAATTATGATCATATGGCAGATTTAGCACGCAGGATCAAAGGGAAGATGATTATATCGGTGAACGATATCCCGGAAATGCGGCAGGCATTCAACGGTCTAAATATTCAGTCGGTTGATATCAGCTACAACCTCAAGATCACTGGCAAATCCAGTCGCAAGAAGGAACTCATTATCCTCAACTTTTGACCGAATAGTAAGACTTCATGCAGTGAATCAAGTACTGCATGAAGTCAAGGGCTGGTTTTGTGTACCAAAAATAAACAGTGATAGCGGTAATAATTCCCATAACTAGAACACCACGTATAATCCAGAACGTACGTTTCTGCGTGTCTAGTCGCGCAGAAATACTGCTAAATACACCAGCCACGTCATCTTTAATGAAGGAATATTCCTTATTAATCTGTTTTTCTTTGTATTCAATTTCTTCGCCTAAGGCCTTTATAGATTGCATCTGGTTCGAAAGTGCCAGCCAGATTAACGTTGCAGCAAAAATGCATCCCAGAAGAATTATTGTGTTTGTTATCCCTTGGCCTGACCATTTCGTAGCCACTTTGAATTGGGTAGCTACGATAACAGAGGCAACAGGAATGCCAAGTATATGGTTCTGGATATCTGAAAACGCTTTGTGGATTTTACCCATTTCTTCGACTTTTGCAGCACGCAGTTGATCCATTACTTTGTCATAAGAGAATCCAGAAGAGTAGATACGATACCCTTTCAGAAACTTTTCATGCAGACGCTGAATATTGTCCAGTAAATAAGCGAATACTAGAGGTGAATCAATTCCATCACTAACTGCTTGAATACTTTCAATCAGAATATCTAGCTTCTGATCCTTATGGGTATCATCATTGAAACAAGCTATAAGGTTATCAAGATACTCCCTTTGCAAATTTTGTACATTTTCTGCAGCGAAGTGCGGTAATAGCTTGATAACTTCTTTTTTCAGAAAAACTAACTGACAAGTTGAGTTATCAAAGTAGGCCGCGGCCTCTTTTAGCAGATTAACGAACTCGAGAATCTTCCGGTAGTTGCTGATGAAAACGGGGATATCTTCATCATCATTACGAAATTTTGTTTCTAGGATGAAGTAATTAGCTGGCTCAAGGCACTGATGCTTTGGAGCATTTAGCAATTTTTCATGGGTGGAAAACACAAGTCCCAGTCCACTCCGTGGTGACGTCACACGTAGGATGATCGTGTTACCTGGAGCGATAGTGCCTGTATCAATAGAAAGACCATATTCACGAGGATCATCAAGCAAAGTATCAACCAGATCACAATCGGACTGATCTAAGAGCAACAGCGAACCGACACGAAACCCCTCTTGGAATTCCATACGACGATACAGAGCTGTCAGCATCTCAAATGAAATCGCCACGATTAAACCTCAGTCATCCACATTTCCCTAAATTCTTCAGGTACATTACGTAGGGTGATAATATTTGTTTCCGGATCATAATCAATATAGCCTTCAGTTTTCCCTTCCCGGTCAAACTTAAGTTCCCAATATTTAGACTTGCCTTTAAAAGATACCAGAGCCCGAATGACTCGACCATCAGGAACGAAGCCATCCGATAACTCCAACTCTTCAGCAGCAAGTTTACCAGATAACTCCTCGGGAGCCTGGGGCCAAATGGCATTAACAAGGGTTTCAAGACTAAGTGGTTCACCAGCCTTACTTAGTGCATGTAAGTGTTCAAACGCACTCTTAAGAAATGCATCTTTTTCAGCGCCGTCAAGTCCTTTCTCTGCCGCAAATGCTTTTAAAACGTCACGTAACTTTTCAGACTCTCGTTTGGCGATTAAGACATCATTACAGCCTAGGAACTGTTTAAAATAGTTTGAAACATTACCTTGCCCCTTAAGAAAACTGATATAGCGCTCTGCGCCACTTTCCCACGCGGTTAAGTCAATGCGCCCAGCCATACGCAGCTTAGCAATATCAAGATAGGTACTATCTTGGATGTTAAAATCATCTGTGACAGTGGACCCAATGGTAGCGCTTACAATAGCTATCAACAGGTGTTCATTGTGTCCTATCACGATATTTGCAAAAAGAACATAACCACCAGTAGCCATGTTTTCTCGCTGAGAACGTTCCGTCAGGTGATGCATCATTCGGCAGGAACTTTGGTAGAAATCATCAACACCTTCGAGAAAGTCCCCAGCCATTCGTTCCATAGGATAGTTATCCGTATCGCCTTCAAAATAGCCATAACCTTTACCTGTGCGTCCTGCATATTTTGCACAAATATCGTTTATAAGGCGCTGAGAGGCTTCAGTAACTAGACCTTCTTCAGGACTCAATCTCTCAGAAGCGTCTCCATTTTGTTGTTTGTCTAAAATGTGAACTACAACGTGTTTAACTTCAATGGTCTGCTCAGACATTGGCTATCCACCTTATTTTTTATTGCTTAATGGCAAATAATTTCTGCTATATGTTCTCGTTAGGAACACATTAACCCACATTTTTTAACCGCTCAATCGTTGCGGATAATTCCTTCAGTTGTTTTTCCATCTCAATCACACGCTGTTTTTCTTCAGCGCCTCGCATGAGATCTCGCCGAACCTCAGGATCTAACTGGTTTAGAAGTTCAAGCATTTTAAGGTCTGACGGGCTGAATTGATGTTGTGTTGGTACAGCAACAATTTCTTTAGATGGAATATGTTCTTTACCGGTAAGTAGCCAATCGATCGATACACCCAAATGGGTACTTAGCGCAACAAGAGCCTCTGCGTTTGGTTCTCTCTCTCCACGCAAATAGTTTTGAAGTGAGCGATATGGAATTTTTGATAAGTCAGATAATGCCTTTATTGTCATGCCATTAGCATCCATCACTTCACGCAATCTCTCTTTTGTACTCATTTGAACATATCTCAATTTGACACACTCATTTGGGTGTGTACAATAGACCCAATAGAGTACATCATAACCTAACAAGAACACGGTGCATATGAACAAACAACAAGTTCGGGCACGGCTGGTTGAACGAGGCAGTAGCTTGCGCCAGTTCGCGCTTAACGCGGGCTATGAACCACGAACAGTCACCCAGGCAGTCAGTCGCTGGGCTGGTAAAAGTGAACTACCTCGCGGTCGTTTGACTTATCGGATTTTGCGAGATCTATCGGTTGCAATAGGTAAAGAAGTTACCCCCGGTATCCTTAAGGAGGCGTCATGAATAAACCAAATACATCAAGCTCAGGTACCCGTATTTTGCGCGTTCTTAAGGCCTTACGTGGCCACGCTTTGAACGGTGTTTCTAACGGGGAACTAGCGGTTGCACTGCACGAATCACCGGCAAACATCAACCGGGCACTTAACACGCTCATTGAAGAAGGGTTGGCTCTGAAACTAGAAAACGGGCGTTTCGCACCAGGCATCCAGTTGCTGCAGATCGCCATGGCCCACAGTAACGAGATGGCACGTGCACAGGATCGCATTAACGAAATCAACCAACGTGTTATTTCAGGTAGTCGTTTGTAAGGAGTAATCAATGGGACGCACCAAATCACCGGTTAGCACTGAACTGAACGTCGAGGTACCGCTGTCGGATGATCTCAATGTCAGTCTAAACGCCATGACACAGCATCGCATGGAAATCATGCAACAGTTCGGCGATGGTCTGCCCTATGAGCGCGATCGTGTTGTCCATGAGGCATGCTTTTATATGGCACAGAGCGCTGAGGCCATGCTGGAGGCAGGTAAGCGGCTGATAATCCTTAAGGAAAATGAACCACACGGGGAGTTTATAAAGATTCTTGAAAGTGAGTTGGGGCTGGCATACCGGACATCTGTGAGAATGATGCAAGCATCGACAAAATACTTATCCCCGGCGCTGAAACCAAATGTGCCAACGTTGGCACATTTGGGAAAAGCCAAACTTTTCGAATTAATGACAGAAGACGACGAAGAGCTTGCCGAACTGGCCGACGGCGGCACAGTTGCCGGCCTGACGCTTGACGACGTTGATCGCATGTCAGTACGCGAACTTCGCCAGGCCCTGCGCGAAGCGCGCGAAACCAACGCAGCACAACAGCGCGTACTCGCCGATAAAAATGAAAAAATTGATTCTCTCTCTACCAGACTGGAAAAGAAATCCCGTATTCAGCCGCCTGAGCCTGATGAGGAGGTTAAGAAGCTGCGGGCGGAAGTGACAGCATTAGCGGTTGAGGCGGAATCTGCTATCGCCGTTCGACTGTCCAGCGCTTTTGAGACACTGTGCGCATATTGTGCTGAAAACATGATTGATACCCCCAGAGACTTCATGGCAGGCCTGGTCTGTCAACTGGAAAGCACAGCGCGTAGCCTGCGCTCCACATTTGACCTGCCGGACGAGCCAACAGGCAATGCAGCGCCTTCATGGCTGACTGAGCCGACGCCACAGATTAACGGGCTGGAGGCATAACCAATGAATGCTGCCCTGACTGAACGACTGGTTTATGTCGCCCGCGCGGCACGTGACGCGGGGCATGGTAAACGCGGTGCAATATACGACGCTGCCTGTGCTGAACTTGGCATGTCCCGCGCCACTCTGCTGCGCAGGCTGAAGGAGGTCTCTGTGACTGATAAACGCAAAAAACGCGCCGATGCCGGGCGCAGCGCCCTGACCCGCGACGAAGCCGCGCTGATATCTGCCACACTGCGTGAGGCCACCCGCAAGAACGGTAAGCGTCTCTATTCCATCGCGGATGCAGTGGAAACCCTGCGGGCTAACGGCTTTATCTCCGCAGGCAGAACAGATGAAACCACCGGTGAGTTTTTCCCGTTGTCCGAAGATGCCATCAGCCGTGCCCTGCGTAACTATGGCCTGCACCCGGAACAACTGGATGCCCCTGCACCACATACTGAAGTGGCCAGTCTGCATCCCAATCATGTCTGGCAGATTGATGCCTCGCTCTGCACGCTTTACTACCTGAGCAATGGACATAAAGGGCTGCAGGTGATGGACAGCGCGAAGTTCTACAAGAACAAGCCCGCTAACCTTGCCCGTATCGCCAGTGACCGCGTGTGGAGTTACGAGATTACCGACCATGCCAGCGGCTGGATTTACGTTGAGTATGTGACGGGGGCGGAATCCGGTGAGAACCTGTGTTCTGTGCTTATCAACGCCATGCAGGAGCGTGGCGGCGCAGACGTGTTGCACGGTGTGCCGAAAATACTCTATCTCGACCCCGGCTCGGCAAACACCGCGGGTATGACGAAAAACATGTGTCGCTCACTGGGCATTGACCTGATAGCGCACAAGCCGCATAACGCCCGCGCCACCGGACAGGTGGAAAAGGCGCGTGACATTATCGAACGCAAGCTGGAGCCGGGTCTGAAGTTCCGGCCGGTTCACAGTCTGGAAGAACTCAACGCGCTGGCCGCGAAATGGCGCAGCCACTTTAACGCCACGGCTGTTCACAGCCGCCACGGTAAAACCCGCACGGATATCTGGCTGAAGATTACTGCTGAGCAGCTGAAAAAAGCGCCTTCCGTTGAGGTATGTCGTGAACTGGCTGTGGCGGCACCAGAACTCCGCAAAGTCACGCCAAAACTTCGTGTCTCGTTCCGGGGCACTGAATTTGACGTATCAACGGTACCGGGCGTACTGGTCGGTGAAAAACTGATGATTACCCGTAACCCGTGGCGCAGCGATGTGGCACAGGTGGTTCTGACCGGTGAGGACGGCCACGAGACGTTCTTCCTGGTCGAAGAGGTCAGAAAGAACGAGTTTGGCTTTGCTGAAGGCGCGGCGGTATTTGGCGAAAGTTACAAAGCCCTGCCGGAAACCCCGGCGCAGATGGCGGCAAAAGAAACCGAAGAGCTGGTCACCGGTACAGACAACGCCGCAGATGCAGCTGCCGCACGCAAGGCGAAGGCGCTGCCGTTCGGCGGGCGGCTTGACCCGTATAAACATATTGATGACGCCACACTTCCGGCCTACATGCCGAAGCGCGGTCAGGCCTCTGACGTACGCGGGCCGCGCACTGAACAACGTCCCATGACTCATGTGGAGGCCGCGAAAGCCCTGCGCGATAAGTTCAGCGCCGACGGCCTTACCTGGACGCCGGAACATTACCGCCAGTTAACGGCACAGTACCCGGACGGCGTACCGGAAGCTGCACTGGATGAAGTCATGGCCACGCTGACCACGCCGGCACGCAGCAGTGTTATCAGCATTGTTAACGGCAACTGAGGAGGAAAACATGCTGGTACTGAAGCAGCAACTGAAAGAGGCCCGTATCTCACAGGCGGTGGTGGCGAGAGCTGTCGATGTTTCTGAGGCCACGCTGGCCCAGATTGTGAATCATAACGCGTGGCCCCGCACCCGCCCCGGAGAAGTGCGCCGGCGTCTTGCGTCCTGGCTGGAAAGTCAGGGGATTGATACAACGAAGAGTTTTGATGCTGTACAGGGCGCGGCCACGCCCCGTACAGCGGGTACCACAGATAAAACGAGCCTCAGTGAGGAAGAGAATATGTTACTCAAAAAACAGGTGTTATTTCCAGCAACCAAAAAAGCGTTTGGTCTTTTCCGTGACCCGTTCGCCGACGAAGCCATGCAGGGTTCTGATGATGTGTTCACCACCCCGGACATCCGCTATGTGCGTGAGGCGCTGTACCAGACAGCCCGTCATGGTGGATTTATGGCCGTCATCGGTGAGTCCGGTGCGGGCAAATCCACGCTGCGCCGCGACCTGACTGAACGTATCAACCGCGAGAATGCGCCGGTAATTGTTATCGAGCCATACGTCATCGCTATGGAAGACAACGATGTGAAAGGGAAAACTCTGAAGGCAGCAGCGATTGCCGAAGCCATTATCAGTACCATCGCACCACTGGAAAGCATCAGACGCAGTCAGGACGCCCGCTTTCGCCAGTTGCATCGCGTCCTGAAAGACAGCAGCCAGGCGGGGTTCAGCCACGTTCTGGTGATTGAGGAGGCTCACAGTCTGCCCATTCCGACACTGAAACACCTCAAACGCTTTTTTGAGCTGGAGTCCGGTTTCAAAAAGCTGCTGTCCATCATGCTGATTGGCCAGCCGGAACTGGCGACAAAACTGTCTGAACGCAACATGGAAGTCCGCGAAGTCGTTCAGCGCTGTGAGGTGGTCGAACTTCTGCCTCTGGACAATCACCTTGAAGAATTTCTGACGTTCAAACTGCAACGGGCCGGTAAACAACTGACGGACATTATGGACGCCAGCGCAGTGGATGCCATACGTACCCGCCTGAGCAATCCGGGAAGTCATCGTAAAAATATGGTCAGCCTGCTGTATCCGCTGGCCGTCAGTAACCTGGTAATAGCCGCCATGAATCTGGCCGCTGAAATCGGGGTTCCACAGGTCAACGCTGACGTTGTCAAAGGGGTTTAATAATGAAATCCACCACAGGTATCAACCAGCAAATCAGTAAAGTGCAGTCAGCCATTATGGCGCTTAAGGCGACGAACACGGATGTACAAAGCATCACCATCAGGGGTAACAAACCTGTCATCCGTGTTTCCAGGAGTGCGCATTGCATGCGCATGCTTGAGCAGGGAAAGGCCTGTTATCTGTATACCGGACATGACCACAGGGGATATTTCCGTCAGGGCGTTTTCGAACTGCACGGCTGTCGCGTCGTGTGGCCGGAATCTTTGTGGTAATCAGCACAACTGGAGAAATCATAAAAAATGGCAAAAAGTACAAAAGGTGCAAAACGTATCAAGGCCGCAGCAGCACTCTGGGTGCCGGGGACACGTGAAGAGGTCATTGAGGGCATCAGACTGCTCGGTGACGCACACCGTGAACTGGTCAGGGCTGAAACAGAAATGAATGACGCCATTGGCGATATCACCGCACGTTATGCCCCGCTCACCGAGAGCCTGAAAAAACGCATGGCCGAACTGCAGTCCGGTATTCAGACATGGTGTGAGGCACACCGTGATGAACTGACCGGCAACGGGAAGGTGAAGTTTGCTAACCTCACCACCGGCGAGGTGCAGTGGTGAAACCGCCCGCCGTCAGTCAGCATTCGCGGAGCGGATAATGTTATTGAACTACTGAGACGTCTGGGGCTTGAGTGCTTTATTCGTGTAAAAGAGGAAATAAATAAAGACGCTATCCTGAATGAAAAAGAGGCCGTGAAAAATATTCCCGGTATTTCCATTAAAAGCGACATTGAGGATTTTTCAATAATTCCTTTTGAGCAGGATGTGCAGTAAACACACCACGTTAATTATTTAATAAAAACATTTTCTTTTTTATTCCGGCGTCAGCGCCGTGGGCTTCTGCACGCCGGAAACAGAGGAGAATTAAATTATGATATTTAAATGTATTCAGTGCGAGAGGGATATAACAGCCCTGCGTTTTCACAGCGCCATCGCCGTGGTGTCCGGTAAGTACCATGTACCTGCAGTACGTGTCACCCTGGTCTGTCCGTACTGCAGCCAGCATTTTTCGGCGGACGTGCCCGTCATGGAATTCTCCCGCCCTGACAGGGAGGACGCGCAATGATTACCCCACAGGAAGCACGACAGCGCACCCGAACTCTTGTTGAACACTATGTCAACGAGTGTGAATGCCGCGACCTCACCGATGTGAAGCACGTCCTGACGGCGCTAATCAGCATGGCCACGCAGGCCATTGTGGCAACCAACGGAAAGGAGGCTGCCCTGCAGGTACTGATGAACACACTCACCCACACGGCAGAGCACGAGGTGCCGTACCGGGTGGAAACCACTGCAGAAGGCGGCCTGAACATCACCGTCGACCGGAAACACTGAGGGCGCGGCATGACACGGAACACCGAACTCACCCGCACCGCCCTCTACCGTCTGGCCCTGCAGCGTTTCGGGCCGGACGCACAGGCCCTGAAACTGACAGAAGAGGCCGCTGAACTGGCGGCCAGTGCCGCCCGCAACCTGAACGGACAGGGCAGCGAAAGTGACCTCGCGGCAGAGCTGGCAGACGTGGAAATCATGACAGAGCAGCTGCGCCTTCAGGGAATGGACCGGCTGATTGACTTCCACAAACAGAAAAAACTGGAACGCCTTGCCGCACGGCTGGGCGTCACATACACCGGAGAAATCATATGAACCGCACCGAACAGACGCCACAACTGACGCCGGAAGATGCTGCACAGCGTATTCGGGTACTGGAAGACGAAAACGAATACCTGCGCAAGAGATTTGAAGAGGTGGACCTGTACTTCGGGCGCAATCTGGTCGTCATGAAAGCTGCAGTGATTGAGTGGCGGGCCACCGGTGATGCCTGGAACGGCATGGCGTGGATTTACAACACCCTGTGTGGGCCGGGCGAACTGCCGCCGCAAGAGGAAAAAGAGGCACAGGAATACTTCAACAGGGAAACTGAAGTTATCGACAGAAAACTGGCTGCCCTGTACCACTGGTTCAGGAAATATCACAGGACACACGCCGCACCTGACCAGACCACCACAGGAGGTACCAGTGACTGACACCATTATGGAAATTGTGGTATGGGCTTTCCTGCTTACTGGTATAGCCGTGTGCATCTGCGCCGGATTCGCCCTGGTTGCCCTGCTGACCCACGTGGTGACGCAGTGGTTATGGGAAAAGCTTAAAGCAGCATACAGCCTGAAAGAGCTGTCCGACGCTGTTCGGGCATGGAAACGGCAGAAAAATACCGGAGATACTGAACAATGACAGACCAGAATAAACACATTGAGAAACTGAAAAAGTTGCTGGCGCTGGCCGCATCCGGCAACCCGCACGAGGCCGCTCTGGCACTGCGCCGCGCCCGTAAACTGATGGATGTTCACGGCATCACACATTCCGACATTGCCATGAGTGATATTGATGAAACCATCAGTCATTACTGGCCGACAGGCAGTCTCCGTCCACCGCGCTACATGCTGGGCCTGATGAACATCATCCGCGAGGCATTTGGTGTTAACTCCATAATTCACCCCGGCACATATCCGGGTGTGGGGTTCTACGGCAACCGGGAACGGGCCGCACTGGCTGCGTACACCTGGGAAGTGCTGGCCCGCCAGCTGAAAAAGGCGCGTCAGCAGTATATCAGCGCACAGAACAAAAGAATAAAAACTGCCACCCGTACCAGCCGTGGTGACCAGTTTGCTGAAGGCTGGGTGCTGGTCGTTATCAGTGAAATACAGTCCTTCGCCCTGACCGATGACGAACGTGAACTGATGCAGCAGTGGCTGGAACATAAATACCCGCAGACGCAAACCACCAGGGCGCGTAAACCGGGAAGAAGCCGCAATGGCGACGCCTCGCGCTATGCGGGGTTTCGTGAAGGGCAGAACGTCAGACTGCACCGCCCGGTCAGTGGGCAGGAACAACAGAAACTGGAGGCCAGATGATTACGCTATCAGGTAACAGCCGGAAATTAAAAGCCTGCCGAATATCTGCCAGATACCTTTTTGCCCGCGCCTTTTTTAAGAACGTCAGGCCGGGGATCACAATTGGTGTTATTGCCGGACGCGAACAGGTTGAAAAATACATGTCAGGTGCATGGTGGAATAACGACCCTGTCATTGCTGCCCGTAATATTCATATCAGTTGGGGGGATATTCAGAATGACTGCTGAATCTGTTGTATGTGCCCTGTTCTGGTATTGTTTTGTCGGTTGGTGTACTGCTGAACTGCACCGCCGTTCAGGGTTTTATTCACGTTACAGTGGTGCCGGCTACTGGATTAGCTGGTCGGTGATGTTCCTGTGCTGGCCTGTGGCGCTTCCTTTATATGTCGATTATATCGGTGGCGCAGGTAAAAGGAGCAACGATGATGACTAAACAACGTCTTATCCAGCTCATTCATATTGCCCGTAATGAACTGGGTATGGATGAAGACACCTACCGCCAGATGTTACAGGGGCTGACCGGTAAAGCCTCAACCAAAGGAATGGATACCACACAACTAAATTGCGTGCTGGAATCCATGAAAAGGAAAGGCTTTCGCGTTAAGCCTGCCGGAAAAGCCAGCTCCGGTTTACAGCTGGATAACCATCCGCAGTCCAGGAAAATCCGTGCTCTATGGCTTGAAATGGCTGCTGCCGGCATTGTTCGTGACCGTTCAGAAAATGCATTAGCGCGGTGGATCAAGCGGGAAACGGGCATCAGCGCCCTGCGCTGGCTCAATACTGAACAGGCAAGCAGTGTTATTGAGAAACTGAAGAAGTGGCAGCACAGAGCTGCGGGAGTAAAACATGAGCGACCTGAATCAGTTTCGAAGTAAAGGGCCGGAACTCCTGGTGGAACTGGCACAGCATACCTCTGAGACCGTTCGCGAGATTATTGATATTGAGCCCGCAATTGCCGACCAGATTGGTCAGGCCGTCGCGAACCGCATGATGCAGGTCTGGGGCGGGCAAAACGTTTATTTCCCGATGGGCATGGTATGGAAGGTCAGTCAGCGCGACCGGGAAATCTTCAGGGAGTTTAACGGACGTAACCACCATGAACTGGCCCGCAAATTTGGTGTTTCGCTTCAGTGGGTCTACAGCGTGGTTAAGCGGGTAAGAAAAGAAGAACTGGATCGGATGCAGGGCAAGCTATTTGCTGATGAACCCGATGTAGATACGGAGAAAAAAGAGTAATATCTGCAATCAGGCTGGCGCGAGTTCTGTTTTTTTCGGGCCGGTCTGATTTTCACATACTGTAAGGTTATTGCATATTCCTCCTGGTCTCTTCCCATTTTGACCCAGTTCTTCCCATAAATATCTCACTTATTCCCTGTCATTTATCTCAAGTCTAATCAAACCGGGCTGACCGATAACAGCCAGATGCGTTACGGCCTGGTTAAAGGTGATGGCTTTATTGAGGTTTGGGCATTCCAGAGTGCGTTTATTAACGACGCAAAGGTTGCGGTGCTGGCGCAGACAACACTAAGCACAGAATTATACATCCCAGACGGATTTGTTAAGCAAACCGCCGCGCCTTCTGGATATGTTGAAAGCCCCGTTGTAAGGATTTACGACCAGTTAAACAAGCCGACTAAAGCAGATTTGGGTCTTTCTAATGCTATGCTTACAGGCGCTTTCGGTCTTGGCGGTAGCGGGATATCAACAAACGGCAAGATGAGCGATGTAGAGATCTTAAAAGCTCTGCGTGACAAAGGTGGTCATTTCTGGCGCGGTGATAAGCTGACCGGAAGCACGGCGACCATTTATAGCCACGGTTCTGGTATATTCTCGCGGTGCGGCGATACGTGGTCAGCGATCAATATCGACTACTCAACCGCGAAGATTAAGATCTATGCCGGCAACGATGCCCGGCTTAACAACGGGACTTTTAGCGTCAATGAGCTATACGGCTCGGCAAACAAGCCGTCGAAATCGGATGTTGGACTTGGCAACGTAACGAACGATGCGCAGGTAAAAAAAACCGGCGATACAATGACCGGTGACTTGACAATCAAAAAAGGTACACCGTCAGTCTTCCTGCGGGCAGACAGTGGAGTCACCGCTTTGCGGTTTTATACTGGCGATAACACAGAGCGCGGCATAATCTATGCTGGTCCTAACACTGATTCGCTTGGCGAAGTTCGCATCAGGGCAAAGACAGCAGGGGGGACATCAGGAGGGGATCTTGTTGTTCGTCACGACGGGAGGGTTGAAGTCCGTGATCTCACAGTAGCGTATAAAATTAAAAGCAGAACGATTGAGATTGCAAATACCGACACTGACTCATCGGCAACTACGCTCAGCATCTATGGAGTACAGCACACGCCGTTGGTTTTAACGCGTTCTGGTTCTTCTGAAAATGTGTCCATTGGGTTTAAGTTAGACAACATGAACCCAAAGTATCTTGGAATTGATACTAATGGGGATCTGGCTTTTGGTGAGAGTCCTGATCAGAAACAAAACAGCAAATTGATCACGCAAGCGAAACTCGACAAGGGATTAACGATTGGTGGTCAACTGGCTTTCAAAGGTACGACAGCGTTTTCAGCCGTTGCTACGTTCAGTGCCGGGATAGCAGGAGCCATCGAGCCGGAAAACATTGACGGCCAGACGGTTAATCTTAACAACCTGACCATCATCAAGTCAGATGCCGGGGCAGTTAAATACTATATTTGTCCATCCTCTGCAGGTGGTGCAAATATCACCAACAAGCCTGACGGCGTAACAGGTAACTTTTTGCTCCGTGTTGAATCGACTCGTAAGGTTAGGGATTCAGATTATGCGAACATGCAAACGCTGATTAACAGCGACACAAAACGTATATACGTTCGCTTTGTTGTTAATGGAAACTGGACAGCGTGGAGTCAGGTTGTTGTTTCCGGATGGAATCAGGATGTAACCGTCAGGTCGTTAACCTCGACGACTCCATCAAAATTAGGTGGCGGGCGGATTGATGTGCTTGGAAGTACGTCAGATTATGGCAGCATGAATTGTACCGTTCGTGGTGTTGATAGCACTGGAACCAATTCGGCGTGGTCGGTAGGCACATCAGAACGCACAGGCAAAATGTTGTTCCTGAAAAACCACAGAAGCAGCGCTCAAGTGCTGTTAAATGGCGATGATGGAGCGGTTCAACTACTAAGTGGCACTGTTAACGGTGCTACAGCGCAGGCGCTAACCATCAACAAAGATGAGGTTAACTCAACTGCCGATTTAGTAATTAGAAAACAAACAGGGACTGGCAATCGTTTTGCTTTACTTAATTCAGGTAATTCAGAACTACCAGTTAGTATCAGGGTGTGGGGTTCCAGTACTCGACAAAACGTTTTTGAGGTTGGCACGTCTGCTGCGTATCTGTTTTATGCGCAAAAAACAACAGACGGGCAAAACCTTACTGTAAACGGAAGTGTTAACTGCACCACACTGAATCAGTCATCAGACCGCAGACTGAAAGAAAATATCGAGATTATCGATAACGCGACTGACGCAATCCGCAAAATTAATGGATACACGTACACGCTCAAGGAGAATGGGGCACATTGCGCCGGGGTTATAGCCCAGGAAGTTGAAGAGGCCATCCCGGAGGCCGTTGGTTCATTCATCCATTACGGTGAAGAGTTGCAAGGCCCGACCGTTGACGGCAACGAGCTACGCGAAGAAACGCGCTATCTTAATGTTGACTACGCCGCCGTGACGGGTTTACTTGTTCAGGTCGCCCGTGAAACAGATGATCGCGTTACCGCGCTGGAAGAGGAAAACACAACGCTACGTCAAAATCTGGCAACAGCAGGCACCCGGATCAGCACTCTGGAAAATCAGGTAAGCGAACTGGTTGCACTTGTCCGGCAGTTAACAGGAAGCGAACATTGATATCCTTCAAGCTCTGAAGGAGGCTGTTCCCGGTACGTTCAGACTGTTGTTGAGCTGGAAATCGCAACGGAGGAAGAAACCTCATTGCTGGAAGCCTGGAAAAAATATCGGGTGTTGCTGAACCGTGTTAATACAACAACTGCACCGGATATTGAATGGCCAACAGTACCCATTATCGAATAGTGCATTACGAACTGCAGGATATTATATGGGATAATATTCTGCA
>ERZ1034939.256-NODE-256-length-37336-cov-8.611303_pt1 | contig 37336 bp, 27 predicted proteins | sample MGYA00520626_ERZ1034939 | MGnify/ENA primary metagenome ERZ1034939 (study PRJEB33766, sample SAMN09781751) | gut metagenome | biome: gut microbiome | host: Homo sapiens | place: Madagascar | study: EMG produced TPA metagenomics assembly of the PRJNA485056 data set...
TCAAGATTTTACTTTATTTATAAACAAAAAAACAGCACGACTATTCCCCTTATCCAGAAATAAATCGTGCCATCTTATCTTTTATCTTATCTGTGTTATAATCCTAATTATTCTCTGCCCTTGCCATCGCAATCTGCTCCGGTGTTATAGGCAGCTCATAGAACCTCTTTCCTGCTGCGTGGCTTAGCGCATCTGTCACAGCCGGAAGTGGAGTGTTAATTACAACCTCTCCTATTGACTTAGCACCAAATGGTCCAGCATCCTCAAAGCTGCTTTCAAACTCAACATTAATATGTCCAATATCCATTCTTGATGGTATCTTATATTGCAGGAATGAGTTCTCATAAAGCTTTCCCTTATCAGAATATGTGATATTTTCAGACATTGCCATACCAATTCCCTGAAGGATTCCGCCTTCTGCCTGAACCCTTGCAAGATTAGGATTAACTGGTGTTCCACAGTCAACGCATGCATCATATTCCACAACTCTGCTCTCGCCTGTAACAAGGTCAACCTCAACCTCAGCTGCACCTACCATATATGGTGGTGGGGAAATAGGTGATGTATGTGTATTAGTAACAGTAAGTGCCATATCATTGCCACACATTGAAGCTGTTGCGATATCACAAAGACTTACCGATGCACCATTGTGCTCTCCAGCCTCACATCTTACACAGCTTCCGTCAAATGTAACCTCACTCTTATCACAGCCTATAAGCTTAGCTCCAAGCTTTTCGATTCTGCTTCTTAGCTCTAAGGCACAGTTCTCAACTGCCTTTCCAGTAACGTATGTTGTACTTGATGCATATGAGCCTGAATCATAAGGTGATATATCAGTATCAGCACCGAATACACTTATGTTATCAGTACTGCACTCAAGCACCTCCGCAGCAATCTGTGCAAGTATTGTATCACAGCCTGTTCCCATATCAGCAGCACCGATATTCATTGTATACACGCCCTCATCATTAAGCTTAAGTGTGGCACTTCCAACATCCACACCTGATATACCAGAGCCCTGCATAGCCATGCCCATTCCGACAAAACGTGCCTTCGTATCAGAAATCTTTCTCATAGGATACTTCTCATCCCATTTAATCATCTCTTTAACCTTTGCTAAGCATCTGTCAAGCGCACAGCTTGTATTGACCTGACCATAGTAAGCAGGCATTACATCGCCCTCCTTAACTATGTTTTTAAATCTTATTTCAAAAGGATCCATATGAAGCTTATCAGCAAGCTCATTTACAGCAGATTCAACGGCAAAAAGTCCCTGTGTGGCACCATAGCCTCTATATGCCCCTGCTGACATAACATTCGTGTATACAACATCACTTACAAATCGGAATGCCTCCGCCTTTCCGTATAACGGTATTGACTTGTGTCCTGAAAGACCTACTGTCGTTGGTCCATGCTCCCCATAAGCTCCTGTGTTAGACAGGGTATATAAATCTATTCCTTTTACGATACCATCCTTAGTTGCACCGAGCCTTACATGCATCTGCATCTCATGTCTTGGAGATGAAGCTGACAATGACTCTTCCCTTGAGAATATAATCATAGCTGGCTTCTTAGTCTTCCATGTGACAAATGCCGGATATATTTCTGAAACCGATGTCTGCTTCGCGCCAAAACCACCACCTATTCTAGGCTTTGTAACACGTATCTTTGATGGAGATATTCCAAGTGCGTGTGATATGATTCTTCTGCAGTGAAATACTATCTGTGTAGAGCTTACAACATGAAGTCTTCCATAAGTATCGATTGTACAGAATGTCCTGAAGGTCTCCATCATGCTCTGCTGGCATGCCTTTGTATGATATGTCCTGTCAATTACAACATCACAACTCTCAAGCACCTTATCTATATCACCATTACTGCACTCATCATGTGCACATAGATTTCTTTTATTATCAGCTCCGACAGGACACAATGCTTCCCAGTTATCCTCCGGATGAACAAGTATCTCATTATCCTTTGCCTCTGTAAAGTCAAGTACTGGTTCAAGCACCTCATACTCAGCCTTAATAAGCTTCATCGCCTTATCAACACAGCGTTCATCCACTCCCGCAACAATCGCAACCGGATCACCTATGAATCTTACATGTTTATCAAGAATAAGCCTGTCATAAGGACTTGGCTCAGGATACGTCTGACCGGCACAGGTGAAACGCTTCATATTCTGGTCAACATCCTTATATGTATATATTGCCTCTATTCCAGGTACCTTCATTGCAATATCTGTATTAATACTCTTAACATATGCGTTGGCATATGGTGAACGCAGAAGCTTTACAACAAGACAATCCTTTGGTGCAATATCATCTGTATATACCGGTTTTCCAAGAAGCAGCTCCATTGCATCCTTTTTTCTTACTGCTTTATTAACTGACTTCATTACTTCACCTCCTCTGCTATATTTTCTTTATTTTCCACACTGGCTTCCTTAGCCTTTTTTACCTTTAGGTAATCCAGAATTCCTCTTAACTGGCCTTCATACCCTGAACATCTGCACAGATTTCCAGAAAGGAATTCCTTTATCTCAGCTTCATCAGGATAAGGATTCTCCCTAAAGAGTGCAATAGCATTCATAACAAAGCCCGGGTTACAGAAGCCACACTGCTCTGCTCCCTGGTCAGCTATAAATGTAACGAACTCTGCGGCCTCCTCCTGTAACCCCTCAAGCGTTGTAACGCTGCATTTATCCGCTCTTACAGCAAGAACCGAACATGAAAGTACAGGTTTATCGTTAAGAAATACCGTACACAGTCCGCAGTTAGAAGTCTCACAGCCACATTTTACACTATAACAGCCATGCTCCCTCACGAAATCATAAAGAGTCATATCGCAGGCCACATCTGCCTTGACTGACTTTCCATTTAACTTAATATCTACTAACATATATTCTCCAATCCATACACTAATAAATCTCTATATTAATAATTTACAGCTCTTAATGCTCTCTTAGTAAGCTCTTCTGCCAGATGGCTTCTGTATTCAGCACTTCCACGCATATTACTCTCTGTAGAAACATTTTCCCTTACATATCTGGCGAAGCTCTCTATAGCCTCATCATTTACTCCGCCCTTAAGAATACCTTCCTTATCTTCTACAACAACAGCTCTTCCCGGTCTTGCACCTATACACAGATTATATTCACCCAAACCGCTAAAGCTTACAGCGGCACAGGTAAGAACCGGAAGGTCTGTTTCTGTTATTCTTACTGCCTCATAAAACATCTTGACTGGCTTTTTCTTAACTATAATGCTTACAATAATATCCCTGTCATAGCTCTGGGCCGCATACTCCTTTAGGGAAACTATTCCACCCTTATATAACTCCACATATGAGTCAAGTCCTATTAATAATGTAAGAACATCAGAAAATCCATATCTTCCATATATGCTTCCGCCAACTGTCGCAAGATTTCTAAACTGCACCCCAACAATATGCCTTAGTGCTTCCTTAGTGCAGCCATTGGTATACTCATTAAAGCCCTTATGGTTTTCTAACTGTCTTAGAGATGTCATGCATCCAATCTTAAATTCTTCATCTGTCTCTTCAATCTTATCAAGTCCCAGTCCTGACATGTCAATCGCGGTATTGATTCTGTTATCACCCATACGCATCCACATCATGCCGCCGACAATTCTGTTAGCCTTCTTCTGGTTAAGCTCGTAGGCCTCTTCAATACTTTCTACTCTCTTATAATTCTGTATATTAAGCATAAAAACTCCTCATTTTGATCATACTTATGCCAGAAATAAAAGTCCCGCTGTACAGCTTAAACAACCTTTAAACTTTTTCCTGACCATTTCTTAATTACATTATAATATAACTATACTGACTTGTAAAAGCCTTGTCAATCTGATAAAATTCATTCGCACACTTCTTTTAACTGTTGCTATAAGATATATTCTGTTCAACACAAATGAGTGTGCTAAAATAAAGTAGAAATGAGGATAAATATGAAGAATTTTAAAAGATTAATCGCTTTAGTTCTGGCAGTGCTCATGCTTATATCATCTGTAGCATGTGGCAGTTCTGCTGCAAATAACAGCACTACACAGGCAGCTTCAACATCAGCCTTTGATGTCATGTCACAATTTAAAGAGATAAGCACAAGCTACCCTCTTACTGTTACTGACCAGGCCGGAAGAACAGTAACCTTTGAAAAAGCACCTGAAAAGATTGCTTCATCTTACTATATCTCTACAAGTCTTCTCCTTGCACTTGGATTAAAGGATAAGCTTGTGGGAATCGAAGCTAAGGCTAATACAAGAAACATCTATAAGCTTGCAGCTCCATCCATCGTAAGTCTTCCTAATATGGGAACAGCTAAGGAATTCAACACAGAAGCCTGTGTTGCAGCAGCACCTGATGTTGTATTCCTTCCTATGAAGTTAAAAAAAGCTGCAGATACACTTGAAAGTCTTGGTATCAAGGCTGTTGTTGTTAATCCTGAGGATGCAACGCTCCTTAAGGAATGTATAACACTTGTTGGTAAAATAACTAACACAATTGGACGCTCTGATGCACTTAACAATTCCATTGATACATTTTTAGCTGATAATAAAGCCAAGCTTGCGGGTGAGAGCACTCCTTTAGTATATCTTGCAGGCAACAGCTCTGTTCTTTCAACAGCCGGAAGCAAGATGTATCAGAACACATTACTTGACAATGCTGGTGGAAAGAATGCAGCCGCTGAGCTTACAGATACTTACTGGGCTAATGTTTCCTACGAACAGCTTCTTGCCTGGAACCCTGATTACATCGTAATAGCTGCTGATGCAACCTACTCAGTAAATGACGTTTTAAATGATGCCAATCTTGCAGACTGCAATGCTGTTAAGAATAAAAAGGTTGTAAAGCTTCCTGGTGATATAGAAGCCTGGGATTCACCTGTACCAGCAAGCTTCTTAGGAAGCATATATATTGCCTCTGTTCTTCATCCAGAAAAGGTTACTAAGGATTTCTATGAAGAATGTGTAACTAAATTCTATGAAAGCTTTTATGGATTCACAGCTGCTAAATAAGGATGATGTATGTTCAAACACATTGATAATTATCGGAACAAAATTATACTTTTATCAGTCATACAGGTACTGCTTCTTATAGTAGTACTTGTATGGTCTGTCATTACCGGACAGTATCCACTCACATTAAAGAGCTTACTGTCTGGTGATACTATGTCTATTATGGTCTTTAAAAGGCTCAGGCTTCCCCGCGCCATTATGGGTGTTATAGGTGGTTTTGGGCTTTCAATATCAGGTTATATATATCAGCTTATATTTAAAAACCCTCTGGCTTCTCCCGATATCGTTGGCGTTTCCTCTGGTGCAAGTGCCGGTGCTGCTCTTGCAATAGTTGCGGTTTCTGCTTCTGTTCCAGTCATCTCCATATCTGCATTTATCGGAGCTGTAACAGCCCTCATAATAACTCTGCTCACAGCCTATCTTGTCCCTGGAAGAAACAGTTATACTATCGTGCTTGCCGGTATAGCTATTCATTCTGTGGCACAGACTATACTTATGTTTCTAAAGCTTGCTGCAGATCCTGAAAAACAGCTTGCTTCAATCGAATACTGGATTATGGGAAGCCTTAATGGTATTTCAAGAGACAGCCTTGCTATTCCATTTCTCACGACACTTGCCGGCTTTATTATAATGGCTATGTTATACAGACAAGTTCTCATTCTCTCTACAAGCGAAGAGGAAGCTGTATCGCTAGGTGTAAATGTAGCAATTTTGCGTTTTATTATATTAATGCTTGCTACTCTTATCGTATCATCAATAATATGTGTTACAGGGCTTATAAGCTTTATCGGACTTATTGCACCTCATATTGCCAGACTGCTTACAAAGCGTAATGACATATTTACATACATAACAAGTGGCTTCACAGGAGCTATTTTACTGACACTTGCTGATATACTGGCAAGAAGTGTATCCTCATCAGAGCTGCCAGTCAGTATATTTACCTCACTTCTTGGAGCTCCACTGCTTATCATTCTGCTTATCAGAGCTAATAAAAAGGAGGCGTTATGATGTCCGATTTATTCAATACTACATTTTCCGCTGCCGGAATATCTGTATATTATGGCAGCACCTGTGCGGTTGATAACGTAAGCTTTGACCTTATGCCAGGACAGCTTAATGCTGTTATTGGCAATAACGGCTGTGGTAAAACCTCTCTTATTAAGGCCATCATGGGACTTATAAAACACAACGGACAATGTCAGCTTAATGAACACCTGCTTGAAAACCTCTCTGTTAAAAAAAAGGCCCAGCTGATAAGCTACATTCCACAAAGAAACAATCTTACCATAAGCATGACCGTCAGGGATGTATGTCTGCTTGGCTTCAATCCTCATATGCACATACTTGGAGGCTACACCACAGATATGATAAAACGTGCCGATAAAGCTATTGATATGGTTGGACTTAAGGGTTTATACGAAGCAGACTTCTTAGCTTTAAGCGAAGGACAGAAACAGTTATGTATTCTGGCACGTACCATAATAGAAGCTGCACCTCTGCTGCTTCTTGATGAACCGGATAGTGCACTTGATTTTTCTAACCGTCATCTGCTTATGCAGCACATAAGAAGCATTGTATCTGATGGAAGATGCGCACTTATGTGTATTCATAGTCCTGAGCTTGCTTTGGAATACTGCGATAATATATTTCTTATGAAAGCCGGAACAATACTTACCAGCATTAATACTCATACCGACTCCCTTGATATTATTAACGAAAAGCTGTCTCTTATATATGATAATATTAATGTTATTGAATGTACCGATATCCACCATAAAACACACCGCGTAGTTGTGGCATTATAGGCCTTTACTGCAGATAATATGTCTATTTATACCAGACACGCCTACGTTATAAAAGCATTTACTGAAATGAGGTGACTTATTCTATGGATAATTGTTATTTAGACGCTCTGGCTGTCTTTACATTTTTTAAGATGTCAGATAAAAAGCATCTTTTTATTACCGGAGACCGGGGAAGTGGCAAATCATATCTGTTAAACAGCATTTTAAACCAGACTAAAGACGCTACGGATATGTCTGATTTTTTCAATTTCAATTATCTGCTAAGCCGCAGAACGGACACCCCAGAAGTTGTTATTAAATCCAATCTTATAGATGATGGAAAAGAATATGTGATTGGCAGACCACGTACACTCACTCCTGTTTCCCCTAAAAAAGGCAACAATATGACCATTGTAGAGGATGGTTTTATTAACTGCGCCTGTCCTGCCATTAAGAAGCATCTTATGACATCTGCTGATAGTGTATTTGTTATTGACGAGCTTGGTTATCTGGAAAGCTCCTGTATCCCTTTTCAGGAGAACATTAAAAGTCTTCTTGATAACTCACGCGTATTAGCTGTCATCAGAAAACAATCCACAGAATTTCTTGACAGTATTAAAAGCAGAGCTGATGTACTTTTAATCGATATTGATAATATATTCAGCTCTATTTCGTGCATTATTATGGCATCCGGTATGTCAAAAAGATTCGGTACCAACAAGCTTTTAGCTGCCTTTAACAACAACACTCTCTTTGAAAATGCGATAAATATAAGCCGCTTTGTCAGCTTTGGTAAAACTCTTGCCGTAACCCGTCATGATGAGCTTGTACAGATATGTGAACGGGAACATATACATTGCATTAAACACAATATGCCTTACAGAAATGATATGGTACGTCTTGGTGTTTCACATATTCTAAAGGAAACCTGCTGCCAGAAAAGCTGCTGCACCCAAGGGATATTATTTCTTCCATCAGACCAGCCGCTTATCACAAAGACAAGCCTGCAACTGCTATGCCTTTTATTTGTATACCATAATTCTGATAACAGCCAGCACAATACAATATGCAGGCTCGCCTTCAATGAAAACGCCGGTGCGCCGGTAATATTTCCTGAGTGCTATTACAATGAGCTTCTTAGACTTCCACAAGGCAAGGGTGGCGGTTTTATTGCAAAAAAATATCCTGCGCAGGTTGTTTTAGTTCCTGCACAGGATGAATATGAATTATATGATATTGATACTCCTGATGACCTTACTCAGCTTTTGCAGTATCAGAAGCTGTTGTCTCATTAGATGCTTCTTCTACTTTATCCTTAGGAAGAATTATATTAAGTAATATCGCTACAAATGCTGCTGGAACAATACCTGACTCACCAAACATAAGCTGTACTGCCTGTGGTGTATGTGCAAGGATTGCAGGGCTTACACCCATACCATAACCTACACCAAGCGCAACTGATACAATAGAAAGTCTTCTTGCATCAAGCGGCTCCTTAGTAATAAGCTGTATTCCACTAACAATGATTGATGAGAACATCATAACTGCCGCACCACCAAGTACTGACTGTGGCATGATTGATATTAAGGCTCCAAGCTTAGGAATAAGACCACATAATATAAGGAATACCGCACCAGATGCAAGTGCAATTCTGTTAACAACCTTAGTCATTGCAACAAGACCAACATTCTGGCTGAATGATGTATTAGGAAGCACACCAAAAAGTGCTGCAAGCGATGAACCTAAACCATCACACATAACTCCGCCTGAAAGCTCTTTATCTGTCGCTTCTCTTCCTACTCCACCGACCATAACACCTGATATATCTCCAACAGTTTCTACTGCTGTTACAACGAACATAACAAGCACAGGAAGTATTGCTCTTAAGTCAAACACTGGCTTAACTGGCATGAACTTAGGAATCGCAATCCACTTAGCTTCTGCAACCTTATTCCAGTTGAGTACCCATGACTTAGTATATTCAACTCCATCAGCAGTAACTGCTGTATGTGGAAGCACACATCCCATAATAGCTGCTACAATATAACCAACTATAATTCCAATCAGTATAGATGATGAACTAAGATACCCCTTTGTCCAGTGCTTAACGAATAATATAACAATAAGCACAACAAACGCCAGAAACAAATTCTCTAGTGAGCCAAAGTCCTTAGCTCCGTTTCCACCACCGAATGAATTAATACCAACTGAAATAAGTGACAATCCAATAGAAAGCACAACCGTTCCTGTTACAACTGATGGGAAAAATCTTCTTAACGGCTTAATAAATGCACCAAGCACTGTTTCAAAAAGACCACCTATAATAGAGGCTCCCATAATAGCACCATAGGCTAATATTCCGCCACCCATAACCTTTGTTACACTGCTGAACACTCCGATGAATCCAGAGCTTGTACCCATAATAATAGGCACCTTTCCTCCAACAGGGCCTATTGAAAATAACTGTATAAGCGTTACAATACCAGCTATGATCATAGCATTCTGTAAAAGTGCAACCTGAATGGATGCATACTCGCTTCCTGCACCAATACCACATGCTCCTGTAATAATAAGCAACGGTGTAAGATTTCCTACAAACATTGCCATAACGTGCTGAAGTCCAAGTGGTATCGCCTGTTTTAATGAAAGCTTTCCATTAAAATCATATGCCTCAGGCATAAGTTCTTTTATCTTTTTCATATATCCTCCGGTAAATTAACCATAATCTATCTGTTATTAATCTCATATGAATAAGGTCTAGGGAAAATCATTATGCAAGTACTTGATTTTCCTTAGACCTTCCTTCTGTATGACTAATGACCCGCGTTCATTATCTCTGTACATCAAATGATGCATTATTCATAAGCCTCTTAATCTGGCCAACGCTTGTGATGTTAGTATCGCCGCGGATAGCGTGCTTCATTACTGAAGAAGCTACTGCGAAGTTGACGATATCTTCGTGCTTCCAGTCATTCTGCATAAGAGCATAGATAAGACCAGAAGAGAATGCATCTCCACCACCAACACGGTCAACAATCTCAAAGTTGAGTGTCTTGCTTTCGTAAGTCTTTCCGTCAGCATAGTAGAAAGCCTTAAGAGAGTTATTACTTCCTGAATGAACATAACGTACTGTTCTTGCAATTGCCTTCATATGGTACTGCTCATCAATAGCCTTAAACACTCTGTCCATATCCTCAAATGATGGATCCATAGTAAGACCATCCTTAACATCTGTACCATCTGCATTGTATACATGGATAGGCTCAATACCTATAAGTACATCTACATATGGAAGATATTTGCTGAGTACATCCCTTGCAGTTTCAAAAGACCATAATGTACTTCTGAAATTAGGATCAAAGCTTACTGTAAGTCCAAGCTTCTTAGCTGCCTTGATAGCCTTATCTATAAGACGACGGCAGTTATATGAAAGAGCTGGTGTGATGCCGCTTAAGTGTAACCAGTCATAATCCTTTAAAATATTCTCAAAATCTACATCCTTATAATCATATTCAGCAAACGCTGAGCTTCCTCTATCATATATTACCTGTGAAGGTCTTACTGAAACACCCTCCTCAAGATAGTAAAGTCCCATTCTTCCGTCAGCCTTGATAATATGCTTAGTATGTACATCGTTAGCCTTTAGGTAATTAATACAAGACTTACCAAGATCTGTATTAGGTAATACAGTAAAAAATGTTGAGTCAACACCAAGATTAGCTAAGGAAACTGCTACATTCGCCTCTGCTCCACCATAATTAACGATGAAATTGTGAGTTGTAACTATCTTCTCATAGTTAGGTGGTGATAATCTTAACATCAATTCGCCAATTGCTATGAACTTCATATGTGCCTCCATCTATAATTAAACTATTAAACCTAATATTAAGTAATATTTTATATGCATTAACAATAAACTGCATTTATTGCTCTGTCCAAAAAAATAATACTCCATTAAATGATACTACGCAGCCAATAAAAATGCAAACTGTATTTTTTCACCTTTCATTACCTTGCCTTTCCTTTCGTTACCTTTCATTACCTTTTAAAACTATAATATAAATTTCCTTTTGCATATTTATTCTTTCTCTGGCTTTCCCGATTCCCTGCATAACTGTCTTATCTCTATATCTTAAAATAATCTATACTATCTGCCAGCATTCCAGCTATCTTTCTTAACTGTTCTGCACTTTCTGATACCTGTGTAAATGAACCGGCAACCTCCTCAGTTTCCTGATGGGTTTTTCTTGTTCCCTCAACATTATTCACAGCTATCTCTGACAGTTCATCAACCGCTGATACTACATTGTTACGGGATACCTCCAGCTTTTGTGTACTAGCCTTGATACTGCTGATACTTTTCATTGAACTTTCAATCTCATCAAGCACCTTTCCCACAACCATACGTGTTTCCTTCATGCTTTCGCTCTGGTTCATTATTATATCCTGCATCTGCTTCATAAGCTCAACCGCCTTTGTAGAATCCTGCATAAGTGCTCTTGCAGTGTCATCTATCTCCTGGCTTGATGTATTCGACTGTTCTGCCAGCCTCTTAATCTGTTCTGCAACTACCGCAAAGCCTCTTCCACTCTCTCCTGCCCTGGCAGCCTCAATAGAAGCATTAAGACTAAGAAGATTGGTTTCCTCTGCTATTGAAGCGATAAATGTGGTAGCATCCTGTATTTTCTGTACTGAATTGTTAGTCCTGATAGTCTGTTCCTTAACATCATTTATTATACGTTCAACATCATCGTTAATTACACTCAGCTTTTCAAGTGTATCTGAGGCCTGTTCACTTGACTGCTGCATAGATGCCGCATTGACATCCAGTGCATCCACTTCCCTTGAGGTTTCAGTAATATCTTCTCCCATAGCCCTCATATATTCAGATGTATTCTGTGAATTCCTTGCCTGGTCGCTTGAATTATCAACAATCATTGTTACAGCCGTTCTCACCTGATCCATCGTGCCATTTGTCTTATCTGCAACCTCCTTAAGTGCATTTCCTGCCTGAAGAAGTGCCTTTGCATTCGCTGAAATATCCTTTATTACAGTCTTTGTGGCATCTCGGAGTGTAATCGTGACTCTTGATAAATCACCTATTTCATCACTTCTTTTTAGAAGCTTTTCATCAACCCAGACATCAAGATTACCGGCTGAAACCTTTTCAACCACACCGATACTTGTTCTTATGCTCTTAGTTATTGATGAAGACATCTTAATTCCAAATGCAGCACATATAAGCATTATGACAAATACCGCTGTTCCTATTGTGATCATAAGATAATTGATTACCGCATCCTTCTGTGCCCTATTAGTTCCAACAAACACCATTCCAACGATACTGTTGTCACTTCCATTCTGATATACAGGCATAAAATATCCATAGTTAAGAGTACCATCCAGCGATACATTCTTACTAAAATAATTCTGTCCGTTATTAAGAACCTTATCAATAACAGTATCACCTGCTGGTGAACCAAGAAGCCTGTCGCCATTTTTATCAACTGCTGAGGTCATAACTCTCTGGCTTCCATAGAAAAATGTAACATCCATTCCTGTATTCTGCTTAATTCCATCAACAAGGCTTTCTGACTTAGACACATTATAGCTGCCCTTCCATATATCACCATTGCTTGCCTGTATATAATCACCTGTATTCTGATCATACGCAGCCAGCGTTGCAGCCGCTGTTCCCTTAAGTGCATCCTGTATCTCGTTAACCATGGCACTTTTAACTCTTGTAAGAGTAAATATAACTGATATAATTCCCAGAGTTAATATAGGACCAACAATCATCGCAAGTATCTTCTTTTTAATGCTCATACGTTTCTCCATTTCTGTGCAGCATAACCGCACGCTATCATCACTCAATCACACTTACCGTCTTAAAATACCAGTTTATCCCACCTGTTATTACAGCATCATCAAGTGTCTTTCCCGCAGTTCCTACTGTTGCTCCTGTATTCGTTTCTATAACACCATCAAACACACCATTCTTTCCACTAAGAATCTGCTGCTTTGCTACATTAACCTTCTCCTGTGTTGTATCAGCCGCAAAATCTGCGACAGGAGTGATACTTACAAGATTCTCATTCATGCCTCCATAATAGTTGCTTCCATCCCATGTCCCATCGATTATACTCTGGACTGCTGATGTATAATATGCACTCCAGTTCCATATAACACTGCATAAACACGCTTCCGGAGCTTCCTTACTCATATCTGAATTATATCCTATGCTGTACACACCCTTCTCCTGTGCAAGTGTCTGAGGATATACAGTGTCACAATGCTGTGCAATAACATCACAGTTCATATTAAGCAGTGTTTTCGCTGCCTCCTCTTCTCCCTTAGGGTCATACCAGCTGTTAGTTACTTTTACATATACTTTTGCATCCGGATTAACAGAATATATTCCCAGTGCAAATGCATCTATTCCACCTGTTACCTCAGAATTATCCAGCCCCATAGCAGCAACATAACCTATTTTATTCGTTTTAGTGTTAAGTCCGGCTGCTATTCCGCTAAGATATCTCGCCTGATATATTCTTCCAAAATAATTATTAAAGTTTTTACCATTACTCATATAGCCTGTTCCATGAGAAAAATATACATCCGGATATTCTTCTGCCATATCAGCCGTAGTCTTCATATATCCCCAGCTAGTAGTAAATATTATGTTACAGCCTGCATCAATGCATTCCTGTATCGCTTTTCTTGTTGCAGCCTCATCAGTATCGCTGATATTATTCTTTCTTATAATCTGTGAATCAGAAAGTCCCAGATTCTGCTGCATTCCCTGTATGCCTATATCATGTGTATATGTATAACCGCTGCCATCTGCCGGATCTGACAAATGTATAACACCAACCTTTATCTTATCCTTTGCTATACCTGACGTTCCTCCGCCAGAATTACCACTGCCTGTGTTCTTAGAACTGCTGCCCTTCACCTCATATCCTTCATTCACCGCATAATCATCAGGGTTTGCATGAACTGCACAGCCTGCCATAAATATGCTGCACATAATAATCATAAAAATATATAATAATCTCTTAAATCCCATACCAATCCCTCCTTTTATTTTATATACAAAACATTTTATCACTCATTATTTAAAATGTAAATAAATTATCTGGATTGAATATTTTTAAAGCACCGTTGATTGAATATTTGCGTGTATTCCTGATATATTTTTACAATTTCACCGTCCTATGACTGACAATTTCACCATCCTGTAACCATCATTGACTTAACCCACTTTCAAATATATAATTTTATAACACATATGAATTCGTTGATTGCTTTGCAATCCACACAATTATCATCGTATATAAGGAGGATTTATTATATGAATTCACCTAAGAAGGACACCTTAAAAGGTGGCAGTCTTAGAACTTTAACCAGCCTGCCACATATCTATGCTATTGTTTTAATGGGATTATTTACATTTATTTTTTTAAGTGCTGAATATATGTTTGTAAATGAGCTTTCTCTTCTTGTATCAGAACAAAAAGCCACTCTTTCCCAGAATTATGTACTTGGTGTCAGTACAGCAGGTTTTTTATTATATCCTCTGCTTAAACATTTCTTAAGCAGGAGACTTCAACACGTTCTGATGATTTTAGCAGGCTTACTCTCTGTTTTTTTAACAATATTCATTACATGCAGTAAGTCATTTGAATATATATTTCACGGAGGGATCATTCTTTTTATACTTCTTGGTCTTGTTGGAAGTAATGTATACTATGTATCTGCATGTATGATTGAAAAGAGGCATTTGGCAAAAACAGTCGGCATCTCATATTTTTTTGGCATTCTGCTTCAGTTTATAAACCATAATGCTATTCATATAAAGACAATACAGCTTATTATATTGTCAGCATCTATGCTGATGCTTTTTATCTTGTTAATATGGAATGAACATATTTTTAACCGGTATAGCTGGTATAACACCAGCAAAGATACTACTGACAATATAATCGAAAAAAATACAGACAATAATGTAGATAAAAATATAGGTAAAATAACAGATAAAAAAACAGATAAAAATATAATAAAGGGAAATAAACATTACATTCCTTTATTTATCAGTATTGTAGCCCTTGTAATGCTGATGGCATGCTTATTCAGCACTCTTGATAGTGCAGTAACGCTTATCCATTCTGATGGAAGCATCGATATAGGGCAGGGTGCCAGAATTCTGCTGCCTCTCAGCGGCCTTGCTGCCGGCTTTATATTTGACATTAACAATAGAAAATATACCGGAATCATAATGTACTGCATAATGATTCTTTCAACCATGTGTATTGTATTGCTTGAATTTTCCAAGCCTTTCACAGCTGTACTTATTGTTTTCTATCTGTCTGCTGGATTTTTTGCTGTTTTCTTTACATCAGAATTCATGGAGCTTTCCTGGTATGCCCGAATTCCTGAGCTTTGGTCAGGAATGGGACGTGCTGTTAACAATATTACAGCTGCTGTTATTGCCGGCTTTGTTTTACAGCTGCTTTCATCTGATAATAATCTTTTAAAGATTATTCTTATACTTGTTTTATTTGTTCTGGTAAGTATTATTTCAGTTGTATATACATTTGAAAAATATTATTTTATACAACAGTTTACAATGTATACAGATGAAGCAGCAGATGAACATGACAAGCTTCACATATTAGCAGAAAAATACTCTTTTACTGAAAGAGAAAATGAAGTATTTAACTACCTGGTTACTACCGAGGATAACATCCAGACTATTTCGGAACATATGCACGTATCAAGGCGTACCCTTGAACGATATATTTCAGCTATTTATGAAAAGACCGGTATTAAATCACGCGTTGGACTTGTTAATCTTTATAACAAATAATTCTTTTAATATTTATATGTCTTTATATCATCTATTTTTCAGCTTTAGGCAGCGTGGCGGAACTCCGCCACGCTGTTTTAGCATATTGGCGGACTTCCCTTATATACTTTTTTAATAATGTTATATATAGTATTAACAACATATACAGCTGATATGTACGTAATATTATACGCTCCATTTGATTCTGGGAGATTTGTGTGAAACTCACACTTTCGCGCAGATTTTGCACAGAAATAACCTAATGAATAAATGATAATTATTATCAAGAAACAGGAGGAATGATTTATGGTGAAAAATAAAAAATGGCATATTAAAAAAATAGCCGCATTAGCCGGAGCAGCCGTACTCGCAGTATCATCTGCAGTTTTATATGCTGCGCCACAGGCAAAAGCCGCTAATGGACCATGCGATACTGGTGATTGGGCTTATGCTTATATTAATGTGAGAACCGGAGAAGATAGTACTACTATATTTTCTTCACAAGGAACTAATTCCATCGATGGAATATCTTATGACAGAGAAACCAATACACTTACATTAAATAATTATAAAAACAAGATTGCAGGAATAGCTACTAATATGATGGGTGATGATTTCAAGATTAACCTTATTGGTGATAATGAAATCGGAGGTATAGGTTCATATGGTGATGCCTGGGGCGGTTCCATCAATATATGTGGTAATGGTTCCTTAGTTATTAACGCAGACAGGGCAGGTGATTATGGTGTAGCCTTCTTTGCTGAGGGAACTAATTCTGTACTTTCAGTTGCAGATACATGTAATGTCACCATATATTCTGGTTCAAAGGCTGTAGTGTATACAAGCGATAATCTAACTGACAAACCAATCAGAGATAATGGAACATTAAAGGAAAATGTAACATATAATGTTTCACATCCACTGGAAATATCAAGATTATATTCCAGGTATTATGAGTACGACCCATATACAACTAATACAGTATATAAGAACGAGTCCGATAATACTTCATTATATTATATTAAGGAACTGACATATGTTGAATCTGGGAAAGTAACTTATACAATATACAAGCTTACCACAAAGAAAGCTCTTGGTGACGTATATTATGCTGACAAAATAGGTGAATATGATAATATCCCTGCTGGATATACAAAAACCACATTAGACAATCCTATTTCATATTATGAATCAGATAGCGGAAGTGGTGGAACAAGCCAGGTTATAATAAATACAGCTACCAGTGAAAAATATGTAGATGCATATGTGTATGAAAACGGAGAATCATTTTATAAAATATGTAAGCTTCTTGAAAAGCTTGGTGTAGATGAACGAAGCAATGATGAAATATGGCTTATTGATTATAGCAATCCTGTGGCAACATACAATCCTGTATGGGGAAATGATAATCTTCCAGACGGATACAAGTATGACGGAACAGAGATAGAAAGTCTTTATAATGTAGAATGTATAGCAGACAAGCTTACATTTACAGCTAAATCAGCCGGTGACAACACAACAGACACCCCATCTGAAAAGCCATCCGAAAAGCCAACTGAAAAACCAACCGAGAAACCAACTGAGAAACCAGGCGATGAGAAGCCATCAGTTCCAGACAAGGATTCCGATAATATAATAGTAGATGTATCCGATGGCAGCACAACTATTAAGGTTGATGAAATCAGAAAGATTATAGAAGATAACAAAACAAATGATGTTATTATCAAGTCTAACAATGATGTTACATTTACATTTGCCAAAGGAACTATGTCAGAAGTATCACAGGTTGCAATCTATGACTTTTCAACAGCAATTACTTCTGATATAAAAGAAGCTGGAAATATGCCGGCAGCTGTAACAGATGATATATTTGTATCTAAGATAGTATACAACTATTCTGGTACACTTCCTGCAAAAGCAAGCATTAAGTTAAATGTTGGAAAAGCGTATGCTGGCCAGACACTTTATTACAGCCAGCTCTTAGATGATGGCACCATAATCAGCATGATGTCAGCAGTAGTCGATAATGATGGCTATATGACAGTAGAACAGAATCACTGCTCAACATATCTTATAACAAAGCAGCAGCTTACAGGTAATTCAACAGGCTCATCTGAAGAGTCATCAGCAGATGCATCAACAGATACATCAATATCACCTTCAACCTCTGCTTCAACAGAAACTATAACTGAATCTGCTGACAATAATGTTGAAACACCACAGACAGCTGATAACAGCAATATTGCACTCTGGCTTACACTACTTGTAGTTCTTTGCAGCTGCACAACACTTTATATATTTGCTGTAAATGCTAAAAAAATGAATAGATAATTGAATGAATAATTAATTGATAGCTTAAGCTGTTATGTCATAATTCATGCCAAAATACTGCACCTTATTTTATAACCGGTAGAAACTAAAAGTAGTTTAAAGTGGTTTAAAGAGGTGTAGTATTTTGTTGCATTAACCCCTGTTGTAATATATAATGTAATTAGTTTTTTACGTTAATTTTATATGAAGGTGAGTGCTTTTATGGACATTTACGAATCATTAAACTCTATACTTGTGACATTGTTTAACGATATTATGAATATAGAAGAAAAGGCTTTAATTACAGACGAATTCAAGGATATTTCTGTTACAGATATGCATATTATAGAAGCTATAGGTATAGATGAACCTAGAACCATGAGCATTATATCCAAGGCTCTTGGTGTTACTATGGGTACTCTTACTGTTGGCATCAACGGACTTGTCAAGAAGGGCTATGTCATAAGAACACGCGGTGAGAAAGACCGCCGTATTGTATATGCCTCACTTACAGATAAGGGTGTGGCTGCATATAACCACCACAAGAAGTTCCATGCGGATATGATTAACTACATAACCGATGGCTTAAGTGAAGCTGAAGCCATTGCACTTACTAAGACCTTTACAAGACTGGAAGAATATTTTAATAGCTTTTAAATATTCTTTAATTGTATTGATACGTGAATGAATATTAAATCCCCCACAGGTATAACTTCTGTGGGGGATTTTTTGAAAGATTGTTAATCTTTCCGCCGGCCTGGCCGGCAATTATATATATGAGAGTTTTGGAAAAGTAAGCCTGATTATTTGGTTAACTCAGCAGTCTTATATATGAAGGTTACTGAGCTTTCCTTTCCATCCTTCTTATCAAGGAATGAGTTATAATTCTTACCAAGCTTTATAACCTCCTTGATTGTATCTACTGCTGTATCAGCATCATTTCCTACCAGACTTGTTATAGCCTTTATACCAGATGCGTTGAACTCAGCCATGCCATCCTTAAGTGTTATAGCACCATCATTAAGCTGTGTAACACCATCTGCTAAAGTTGTTGATGATGACTTAAGTGTTGATGTACCATCAGCAAGCTGTGATGAACCATCTCTTAAAGCTGGATTGTTTGCATTAAGTGTTGCGAAGCCGTTGTATAACTGGGCAATACCTCCATTAAGTGTATCATTGTTACCATTAAGAGTTACAAGACCTGCATTTATCTGAGAGATACCGTCATTAATTGTGTCATTGTTTGCATTAAGCTGTGCAAGACCTCCATTTATCTGGGCTGCACCTGTATTAAGTGCATCGTTGTTGCCATTAAGTTCTGTAAGTCCTGTATCTATCTGGGCAATACCATCATTAAGTGCTTTACTGTTTTCATTAAGTTTAACCACACCTGCCTGTAACTGAGAGGCTCCTGTATTTAACCCTGCACTGTTACCATTAAGTTTTGATGCTCCTTCATCAAGTGCAACAATACCATTATTCAGTTTATCATTATTCTTATTTAATTCTACTAAGCCATCATTAAGCTGTGCTGCACCATCATTAAGTGTTTTATTCATGGAATTAAGAGTGTTAAGTCCATTACTTACATCTTTTGCTCCTTCTTCAAGTGCCTTTAGGGAATCTGTACTTCCTGCAAGCTGTGTTGCCACCTGTGAAAGTGCACCTGCTGCTCCCTGATTACCGGAAGCCTTGACTAAAAGTCCTAACTGGCTTGCATATAAGCCTGTCAGCTGACTGCCTGCACCATTATTCACTACACTAGTGGTATATGCTATAAGATATTTATTATACATTTCAGTAATCTTAGCTTCTATCTTTTCAGTTTCACTAATCTTTGCAAGTGCAGTAAGATCATCAGCTATTGTTATATCACTAAGACCTGCCTGAGCTGCTGCTTTAGTAAGATTTTCTACATCAGCTGTAATATTCTGGTTTGTTTTATAAGCAGTAATATTATTTTTAAGCTCTGCAGCCATTGTTTCTGTAAGCATCTTCTTTAACTGTGAAACGCCATTACTTACCTGTAAAGCTCCATCTGCCGCCTGGGTTACACCAGCTGTATAATCATTGATACCCTTTTTCAAAGCAGCAGCACCATTTCCAAGATTCTTAGCTCCTGTTGTATATGCATTTATACCACTCTTTAAGTCAGCAGCCCCTGATGCTACAGCTGCCACACCTGCTGTATATGTTGAAAGACCATCCTTAAGCTGTGTCGAACCATCTGCAAGCTGTGCTACTCCATCTGTATAGTCTTCAATACCCTTTTTGAGTGTTCCTGCTCCTGCTGAAAGCTTAGATGCTCCTGTTGTATATGCTGCAATACCTGTTGTAAGAGTATCAGAACCCTTTGCAAGCTGTGCTACACCAGCTGTATATGTTGAAAGACCATCCTTAAGCTGTGTTGCTCCTGCTGAAAGCTTAGATGCTCCATCAGTATAAGCTGTGATACCATCCTTAAGCTGGCCTGCTCCTGCTGCCAGTGCTGTTGCACCATCAGTATAAGCGTATATACCATTCTTAAGTGTTCCTGCACCATCATTTAGCTGGTTAACACCATCTGTAAGTGCTGGGATGCTGTCTGCAAGTGTCTGAGTACCATCCTGAAGAGTAACAGTTCCATCTGTAAGCTGGTCTGCTGCTGACTGAAGCTCATTCATCTTATCCTCAAGCTTTGCAAGAGAGAAGTCATCTACATCTACATCGTTGAGTACACTTGTAGTTGCTACTGACATAGACATATCAAGCTCAAAGTCATTAACATCTGCTGATATTTCAAAGTATTCCGGAATATCCATATCAAGGCTTTCACCATCAAACTTAAGGTTTAAAGTATCCTTTAAACCTGGCATAGTCATGCCAAGTGCTATAATGTTATCACCAACCTTGCTGACCTTACCGTTAGTAACTTCTACATTACTGAATTTATCCGTTGGAAGAAGAGTTCCTGTGATCATTGTAAATGGAACATAAGCTGTCTGTGACTTTCCATTAACTTTTATAGTCTTCTTCTCATTGTTAGTGTAATCATATCTGATAGTAACCTTACCACTTTTGCCAATCATATCCTCTGGCTTTGTTTCTACACCGTTTAACTTATAAGTAACCTTCATAGATACAGGTGCACTCTTACTTGAACTGCTCTGGTTAGTTGTTGTATCACCATTAGCATCTGTCACCTTTTCTGTTACAGTTACGTGATCCTGTGTTCCATCTGCCTTACCAAACACATATACCATTTCGTCACGCGTATTTGTCTTCAATGTACTTGTGTTTGATACAGATAACTCATTTTTAATAGCATTGGATATTATGCTTTCTGTATTAGAAGCTGCCTCACTGCTTACTGCAACCTCGCTTGATACCTGATTATATGCTGTGTTTGTTCCACAGGCTGTAAGCGTTGATGCTATAAGAACAACACTCATTAATACTGAACTATATTTGAATAAAGTCTTCTTAACCATAACTATTCCTCCATTTTCTTACTTCCTGATATATTCTTATATCTGTTACGACATATACATCTTTGCCCGTTCATTCATCCATCTGGCTACATATCCTGATTCTTCTTAGGCTTAAAACCAAAGCTTGTATTGATAATGAGCTTATCACATAATACGAACAATGATGGAAGTATGAATATAACAACAAACATACTTATAATCGCGCCTCGTGCCATCAATGTACATAATGAACCTATCATATCAACTGATGCTATGCAGCCAACGCCAAATGTAGCCGCAAAGAAACCAAGCGCACTAACGATAATAGATGGTATTGATGCTGCAAGTGCTGTCTGTATAGCTTCCTTCTTAGCAAGTCCCTGGCTTCTTTCCTTCTTATATCTTGTTGTCATAAGAATTGCATAATCGACTGTTGCACCAAGCTGTATAGTACCGATAACAACGGATGCTATGAATGGTATCTGTGTATGTGTGAAATAAGGAATACCCATATTTACAAATATAGCAAACTCAATCGCTGCAACAAGTATAACAGGAAGTGATATTGACTTAAGTACAAACAGTATAATAACAAATATAGCTACTATTGATACTGCACTGACTGTCTTAAAGTCCTTATCTGTTATAGTTATAAGATCCTTAGTACAAGGAGCTTCTCCAACAACCATTGCTTTTGAATCATATGACTTTACAATATCATTTACCTTATTAATCTGATTGTTAATATCATCTGATGCTATCTTATAATCCGTAGCAATCATCATTATCTGATAATCCTCACCCTTAAGCTCTGATACCATCTTAGATGGAAGGAATTCCTGAGGAATACCTGACTTAAGTGCTGTATCAAGTCCAAGTGCAAACTGTACACCGTCTACATCATTAAGCTTATCAAGCATTTCATTTGCCGTATCTGTAGACATATTCGTATCTGCAAGTATCATATATATTGAATTCATATCAAAGTTTTCTTCAAGCTTCTTGTTAGCCTGTGAGCATGCAAGCTCCTCTGGAAGCGTATCAGACAGATCATAATATACTGATGTATGGCTCTGTCCATATATAGCAGGTCCTAACAACGCAAGGAAGATAATAATAAATACCCACGAATGATTTACTATAAATGCAGCAAGCTTATCAAAGCCCGGCATAACCTCTCTATGCATTGTCTTCTCTAATGCCCTGTCAAATGTAAGAATCAGGGATGGCAGTATAGTTACACATCCGATAACACCAAATATAACACCCTTTGCCATAACAATACCAAGGTCAAGACCAAGTGTGAAGCTCATAAAACAAAGTGCAATAAAACCTGCAACAGTTGTTATAGAAGATCCGACAACTGATGTAAGTGTATTGCCAATGGCAACTGCCATCGCTTCCTTATGGTCATTTGGATACTGTGCCTTCATTTCCTTATAGCTGTGCCATAGGAATATTGAATAATCCAGCGTAACACCTAACTGGAGTACCGCTGCAAGTGCCTTGGTTATGTATGAAACCTCTCCCAAAAGGATATTTGAACCAAGGTTGTATACAATTGCCATTCCTATACTCAGCATAAAGAATACTGGCACAAGAAATGAGTCCATAAATATAGCAAGTACGATACAAACAAGCACTACCGCTATAAGTACATAAAGTGGAGTTTCTTTCTCTGAAAGATTCTTTGTATCTGTAACTACTGCTGACATACCACTTATGAATGCCTGACCTTCTGTTTCTTTTCTTATCTGTGTTATAGCATTCATAGTGTCATCACTTGAAGTTGTATTATCGAAGAATATAGCAAATAACGTTGTATCTGTGCTGTCATTCTCGAAATACTTCCTGAACTTTGAAGGTACCATTTCTGATGGAACATCCTCACCAACTATTCCTGTATAAGAAATAACCTGTGCAACATGTTCTACATTCTCTACCTTCTTGATAAGCTTATTAGCAGCTTTTGCATCCATATCCTGGACAACTACCATAGCATAGGCACCCTTATTGAAATCATCCATAAGAATGTCCTGTCCCTGCATAGTCTCAATCTCATCCGGAAGATAATAGAGGATATCATAGTTAACCCTTGTATTAACATATCCAATTGCGGATGGAATAAGAAGCAGGATACTTAGAACCAGAATAGGAATTCTAAGCTTAACAATTACTTTTCCAAACTTTTCCATACATTCGCCTCATTTCTACGTCTGCGACGTCTTCTTATATATTTATCCACCTTAGTAATCAGCCTTAACAGCTCTCACAGATAAATATATTGATAAAAACTCTCAAATATGACTTATGGTCATTTTCTTTACAAACGATATTCTAGCACAAAATGACTGATAGTCAATATTAAAAATGACTTCAAGTCATTTTTTTATAGATTTTTTATTTTTTTCATGTTAGAATAGTTATAGCTTTAAGAAATGAGGTTTTTGTATGGGAAAACTAGAAAGTAATAAACAACAAAAAAGAACTTCTCTTTTAGATACAGCATTTAAACTTTTTACAACACAAGGTGTATCAAAAACATCTATTGCTGAGATATCACAGAAAGCTGGAATAGCCAAAGGAACCTTTTACCTTTACTTTAAAGATAAATATGACATCAGAAACAAGCTGATTTCTCATGAGGCAAGCAAGCTTTTCAAGAATGCTGCTACAGCTCTTAACAGGCACATATATGAGGAGACAGCTAAAAATGCTGCTTTTACAATCTCACTTACTAATCAAATTGTATTCATTGCTGACCATATAATCAATGCTCTCAATGATAACCAGACTCTTCTTACTTTCATTTCAAAGAATCTGTCCTGGGGAATATTCAAAGAGGCTCTGACAACCAATGTTGCTGATGATGATCTTAACTTCAAAGATGTATATTACGATATGCTGTCAGAATCCGGACTCAACCTTAAAGAACCTGAAATAATGCTCTTTATGATAGTAGAACTTATAAGCTCTACTTGCTACAGTGCTATTCTCTATAAAGAACCTGCTGATATTGATACATTAAAGCCTTATCTTTATAACACTATACGGGCTATTATCAATGAACACACTATCAGCAATTAAATATCGTTTCTTCTTTTTTTCTATACATAAAATAAAAAGTTCAGGATAAACATCGACTTGATGTTTATCCTGAACTTTTTTCACGTTTATCTTTAGTTCTTCACTACTTCCCTCGTATATTACAGTATACAGACCCCCATCTGCATACTGTAATCCTGTTAACTTTTCTGCCAACCCTATATGCGGCTGACTGCAAAGCTTACTACTTTCTCATATTAAAATACCTTATTGCTTCAATTGAAAAGATTAACTAAATTCTTTTCTTCTTGTTATCATATACAACTACTGATAATACAAGTCCTGCTGCCATCATAGCTAATACTGCATATACTACTGGACGTGCTGTATCACCTGTTGTTGCGCCTTCACCTGATTCAGTAGATGGAGCTGTGGCTGCATCACCTGTGCTGCCATCAGCATTGCCATTATTAGTATTATCTGGTGTTGTTGGCTGTGTTGGAACTGTTGGAACTGTTGGTGTATCACCCTTGTTATTATCATCATTGCCAGGTTTATTATCTACTTTATCCTTGTATACAATCGCATATGTAGAGAATTTACTTGTACTAAATGTAATAACTAGCTTTCCATCAACTGTTTCTGTATTAGCATCTTTTATAACTTCTGCAACACCATCATGAAATCTTACGATACTGTATTCTCTATCACTCTTAACAAGCTTTTCTGGTACAGTTACACTAAATGTCACTGGCTGTTTTGTATTTTCTACTAATACTGGATCTTTATCTCCAACCTTCTTTATAATGCTAAGATCAATATACTGACCTATTACACCACCTTTGATTTCTTCTGTTACTTTTTCTTCTACTAACTTCTTTACGTCTTCTGTTACTGTTGTATCTGCATTCTTTACTTCAACTGTAATCTTAACATTCTCACCATTTTTATATGCTTCCCATTCATCATCAGTAAGTACATCTGCAAAATCATACTTAACATTTGTAGCTGGTGCATCTTCTTTAACATTTATTTCTGGTTGTTCAACCTTACCAGGTGTAACTGTACTTGGCTTAACTGATTTAGCCTCAGCACTTGTTACATCAAGTCTTGCACCTGAGTTAGCTGGTGCTATATCATTTAACTCAAGAAGACCATGCATATTGATTGTACCATCTTCATTTCTTGTTGGAAGAACTGAAGTATCTACATTTACAAACCAGTCTTTAGTTGCTTCAACACCTAAGTTATTATAAGAAGCACTTCCATTATAGATATAGTTATCCTCGCTATGAAGAGCAAAAGGAATTAAATCATCAAGTTTAGTGTTCTTATCATTGTTTAAAGAAATTAATCCCTTAACAACCCATTCTTTTCTGTTTGAATCCTTTGTATTAAGACCTACATTGTAAGCACTATTCTTAATAGAATTGTTGTATGATGTACAATCATATATCTTAATATCAGGACAACTGTTACTTGTGATTCCCTTAGCATGGTTATCAAATGTGATGCTGTTCTTAAGAACATGTCCACCCTTTAAGTAACCACCACCAAGCTTGAATCCGTTACCTTCACCATATTCATAGTTAGGATCTGTAATATCATCTGTTGTAAGCCATCCGTTGTTGTAAGCTACACAGTTTTCTATAGTTACAAGACCTATCTCACCTGATACTGACTTAGCATAAAGATCCCATCCATCATCAATATTGTTATGTGAAATACATCCGTAGAATCTGTTTCCGTTACCACATGTAAGCTTAGCTGCGAAACCATCTGCATCGTTACGTCCAGCATCACAGTTATCAAAAGATTCACAATTCTTTACAAGGTTATCTGTTGGCCATAACTTATACTTAATACCAGTCTTGTTATCAGCACCTCCTGAACGGCTTATCTGGATACCTGAATTAGCTGCATGTTCAACTGTACACATTTCAACAATATTGTTGTTACCATTAATCTGGATACCTACGCCTGATGAATCCTTAACATAGATACCATATACGTGCCAGTAATCACCAATGATTGATAAACCACAGCCTTCAAATACTGCCTTACCTGTATTCTCAGCAACAAGAGTTATCATTCTGCTTGCTGTACCACTTACGCTTCTCTGGATTGATATAAAATCCTTATATGTACCATCCTTAAGAACGATAGTCTGTCCTGGCTGTGCATACTGTACTGCTGTTGCAAGATTAAGTGGCTTAGCCTCTGTAGCATCACCATCTTTTGTTCCATCTGGTGATACTATAAGTACACCATTCTCTTCTCCGTATGTAGCACGCTTAACTGTTACATCACCCTTAAGTTCATCTGTAGATGTAATCTTATCACTTGTCTTAGGAGCATATGTATAGGATATCTTATTGTCACCAATATTAACTGCTACATTTACTCTTGCAGCATCACCAGCTGATAATACTCTTTCTTCTGTCTTACCATCTGGACCTGTTACTTTAAGTGTACCATCACAGTTAGGAACATAGATAAATTCATAGCTTGCTGCACCTACTGTATTAGAAGAATATACTCTTCCGCTTGGTTTTATCTTGTCGTCACCCTTATCATTAGATGTAATACCCTTACTATCTGATTTAGTGAACTTGATGTTACTAATCTTAACACCAATCTTTCTACTTACCATCACACCAACAACAACTGTTCCATCTTCCTGTACTGATGTGAATGAATTATCTGCATTTTTAATTTCTTCACCATTGCATACCGCTGTATATCCTTCATCTGTCTTCTCAAGTGAGAATTCATATGTTGAATCTGCTGCAAATGATGTAGCTGCCTTAAAGTCTTTCTTTGTAACAACTCTGTCAACACCATCATTATTAGATGAATCTGCTGATGTATAACCTGTTACATTTCTCATACAAGCTGTTTTTGACTTGCTGCTATATACCATAGATGAAGCATAGTTGAAATACTTATGTACATAGTCAACCTTGCCCCAGTTGTTAATACCAAGTGTATCAGCTGCTACTACACCAAAACCAGTCTGGTTATCTGGTGTCTTAGAAGTATCTGTTACTGTAAATGTAGCTGATAACTTAAAGTTCTCTGTATCTGGATCAATCTTTGTATAGTAGTAAGAGAAACCATCTTCATCATCAGATATCTTACCACTTGTCTGTGAAGCAATTTCAATTGTTCCGTTTGTATTAGAAATATCTAAAGCTTCAACGTTGTTCTGCTTATTAGCTGTCTGTTCCTGTGAATCAAGATCATACTTAGTTACTGTTCCATCTTCTGCTGTAATAACCGCATTAGTTGTCTGTGCAGAACCTACTGTGGCTACATACCATTTCTGATCTGCGTCCTTCTTAACTTCAACTGTTGCAACAGCATTAGCAACGAATCCATCGCTGTTTCTTGTTGCCTCAATCTTAAACTCATAGCTCTTACCAGCCTCAAGTCCTGTTACTGTGTAATCTGCCTGGCTTGCTTTAAGATCTTTAACAGCATATGTAAAATCACCTGTGCTTCCAGCTTCCCTATAGCTTACTGCGTAGCTGTCTGCATCTTCAATATTAACCCAGTCAAGATATACGCTTCCGTTACCCTTATTCTGTGCCCATGTTATAACTGGCTTTCTTACTGCAAGTGTATATGCACCATAGCTGTATGCACCACTTGACTTATCAGCTGCACCAACTCTCTGTGCAACTGCTGTGAATGTATAATCACCTGACCAGAGTGGTGTAAATGTAACTGAATCTGTCTGTGCCTTAACATTAACTGTAGATACTTCATATCCACCTTCAAGCATAGTAACCTTTACATTCTCTGCGCCTTTAAGTTCATCTATAACTGATGTGAAGTTAACAACAAAGTTTCCATCTGCATCTGTTGTAACTGAATTGATAACAGGAGCTTCTACTGTATCCCATGCAACTGCCTGCTTATTCTCTTCTGGATCATATTCTACCTTGATATCGTATATGTCAGCACCCTTAGCACTACCAATATAATATGTGCCTGGCTTAACATTTTCTAATGTATATGTTCCTATCTCATCTGTTACACCTAACTGACCTATTGCTGTACCAGAAGTAACTCCTGTCTTAGCATATATAAGGTTAGTACCTTCACCAGATGCTCCCTTAGCTGCCGCTACAAGAGTAATCTTAGCAGTCTTTTCAACATTAACCTTAATTGTTGCTGTTCCATCTGCTAACTTAGTAGCTCCACTAAGCTGAAGCTTATTGTTATATGTAACACCCTTATATTCTGCTGGTGCTGCTAACTTAATAAATACATTCTTTGAACCCTTGCCAGCTACTGTAAAGTAACCATCTGTTCCAACTGCTGTATCTGCTGTTACCTTGAACTTGCCATCTGCATCTGCATTAGAAAGATCCAGGTCATTAGCATTCATTTCATACTTCTCAATATACTTAACACTCATATCAAATATATCAAGGCCATTCTTAGAACCAAACTTATATGTACCAGCTGGAAGCTCTACTGTATACTTAGCTGCTGTACCCTTTTCAAATACTGCATCTGCAAGTGTAACTGTGGCACCGCCATCCTTAGCATACTGTAACTCTGGAACTCCTGAACCCTTCTGGGCTGCTACTAATGTAAGTCTGAAATCCTGCTTTGCTGTAAATGTGATAGCAGACTTTTCTTTTCCATCTGCGAATGATGGACTTCCATCTAATCTTAATGATGTTGTAAGTGTTTCCTTACCATAAGCTACTGACTGACCTGTAACTAACTTTGTCTTGTCACCATTCTTATATACACTAAAGAAACCTGATAATGTATCATCAGCTATAAGCTTACCATCAGCACTAAACTTTGATGCATCGATAGATGCGCCATCAACTGTATATTCTGGTAAACGGCTCTGAACCTCTACATATAAGAAGTTACCACCATTGTTACCACCTAACCAGTACTGACCGGCTTCATCAAGATTAAACTCAATCTTGTTAACAATGCTTGTATCGTTTTCCATCTCAATTGATGTAGCCTTAGCTCCTGCTTTGGCATACTGGAATGAATGTTTATTATTAACAGCCTTTACTGCAACATAAGCAATAACCTTAACTGGCTCTGTTGTAGTAAATGTTATACCTGCCTGTCCTGTAGATGTATTTAATCCACCTCCAAGATTAAGCGCCTGTGAATATTCACCCATGTTACATTCAAGCTTATCAGCTAATGTTTTTAATGAGTTTTTACCACCCTTAGAAGCAACAGTGAAATAACCATCTGTTCCTACTTTAATATCTTCTGTGACCTTGCCATCTGCGCCAAACTGCTCAGCTTTAAGGTCAGCGGCATCCATGACATAAGCCTTTTTTGCCACTGCTGTTCCTTCACTTCCAGTACTTTCAGCTGCAACAACAGCCGCTGGAACAGAAGGGAACATACCTACCAACATAAGTACTGCGCTAAACATAGCAAATACTCTGTTAAAAGTCTTCTTCTTCATAACTTCCTCCTGATATATATTTGATTCACATTTCTAAAAAACTGTACAATATAAACAATTCCTCAATTAAAACAATCAATTCTTTAAATAATTATTATAACATTACCAAAAAAACGCCTTTTCTTTTTTGTAATACTTTTATAATTATTTTTCTTTTACCCAATATTTTTTAGAAATATTTCACAAGTAAACGTATTATATATCATTTATTATAATAAAGCAACCTATTTTACATAAGTTTTGTAACATTTTTGTAACAAAAATGATTTTATTCACTTTCAAGCAGCTTATTGTATATATCCCTCTTAGATACTCCTCTGTCCTTAGCTGCTGCCTTCATAGCTTCCTTCTTATCCATCCCCTGGTCCATATACATCTGTACATGCTCCATCTCAGACATAGCCTTCCACTTATCCTGTTCCTCCTGCTTTATCGCATCACGGCTCTTACCTGCGATAACAAGAACAAACTCGCCTCTTGGCTCATTCACTTCATAATACTCACAGGCTCCATCAAGTGTTGTCACCATGCTGTTTTCATATCTTTTCGTAAGCTCCTTGCACACTGTTATTGCACGTTCACCACCAAGCACTGTGCTAAGCTCCTTAAGTGTCTTTAACAGCCTGTGAGGTGCTTCATATATAATCATTGTTCTTGTTTCTGACTCAAGCTCTGAAAGTATGTCTTTTCTCTCATTTTTGTCCGATGGAAGAAATGCTTCAAATGCAAATCTTCTTGTAGCCTGTCCTGACATTGTTAGTGCTGTTATACAAGCTGCTGCCCCAGGCACACTTGATACCTTTATACCTGCCTCAAGCGCCTGTCGTACAAGCTCCTCTCCAGGATCTGATATGCCAGGTGTTCCTGCATCAGTTATAACGGCCACATTTTCACCCTTAAGCATTTTCTCAACTAGTGTTTTTGCCTTGTCATACTTGTTATACTCATGATAACTAGTCATTGGCGTATTTATTTCAAAATGGTTAAGCAGCTTTATACTGTTTCTCGTATCCTCTGCTGCTATAACATCAACCTCTTTTAATATTCTTAACACCCTGAATGTTATATCCTCAAGATTTCCTATAGGTGTCGCACATAAATATAACTGTCCTATACCCTGGCTTATGCCTTTTTCCGATTCCAATATATCTTTATTATCCATACAAACACCCTTTCATATTATAGCTTACATTTAATAAGATTTCATTTAATAATCTTTCATTAATTTATAGCCTTCCAGATTATTCATATCCGAAATCATCCAGGATTCATTCTTTCATTCCATACATATCCAGAAGTTCTGCTGTATAACTTCCGTCTTTATTATATACAATAAGTGGTTCCTCCACTTTAAGCTGCGAATTTCCACCTTTAACTGCCTCTATAAGCACCATATTGGCAGGCTTATCCACATATGGATATACAAGTCTCATTCGTTTAGGCTCTAAGTGGTTGTTCTTCATAGATGTAAATATATCTACTAATCTTGATGGCCTGTGCACCATATACATATGCCCCTTAACCTTAAGACACTTAGATGCCTCTCTTACTACATCTTCAAGACTACATAAAAGCTCATGCCTTGCTATGGCCTTTGCACTTTCAGGATTAACTATTCCATGATTTTCATTCATATATGGTGGATTACTTGTCACAACATTAAAAGAAGCCCCACCAAATATACGTGAAGCTTCCTTAATATCACCCTGAACCATATTTACGTGATCAGAAAGGTTATTCAAACTGACATTTCTTGCTGCAAGATTGAAGCTTATATCTTGTATCTCAAGTCCTGTATACATACCACCAGGATTCTTAGCCTGCATAAGTATAGGTATTATACCATTCCCTGTACCAAGATCCAGCACCTTATCATTCTTTCCTGCTTTTGCAAATGTAGACAATAAAACAGCATCCATACCAAAACAGAACACATCTGTATTCTGGATTAACTTAAGATTATCCCTGCATAAATCATCTATTCGTTCATTAGCATTAATCTTATATTCTGCATTAATACAAGCTTCTGCATTTATCTTAACATCAGTCATCATTGATATGGGCTTTTCCTTCCTTTCTCTCAAGCTCTTCAAGCTCTTTTAACTCTTTATCATCTATGTTCATTCTGTCGTTTTTTCTTTTAGGCTTAAATCGCAGCTCTGAAACAGGATATTCCCTTATTTCTTTCTCATCTCCATCAAGTGTTACTATAACTTTAACAAGCTGTCTTAATACATTGACACTTGACACCTCACCTTTAAGCTTCTCAGGAGTGGTTACATAATCTCCTACACTTGGAAGATGGCTGTTAAGCTCTTCATAAGTTTCCTGCTCATTCTTAAGGCAGCACATAAGTCGTCCACACACACCTGATATTTTAGATGGATTAAGTGAGAGATTCTGCTCCTTTGCCATCTTAATAGATACTGGTACGAACTCTGGCATATATGTTGCACAGCACAGTGGTCTTCCACATGAACCTATACCACCTAGAATCTTAGTTTCATCCCTTACACCTATCTGCCTTAACTCTATACGTGTCTTAAACACTGATGCAAGATCCTTAACAAGCTCCCTGAAATCTATTCTTCCATCTGCTGTAAAGTAGAACAATACTTTATTATTATCAAATGTATACTCAACCTTGATAAGCTTCATAGTAAGATTATGTTTCTTAATCTTTTCCAGACATATCTTATAGGCTTCCTTTTCTTTTTCCCTGTTCTTTGCTTCTCTTTCATCATCCTCCAGAGTAGCTATCCTTATAATCGCTTTGAGTGGCTGTACTACATCACTGTCTTCAACTTCTCTCTCTCCAAGTACAACAGAACCATACTCGACACCACGCGCTGTTTCAACTATAACGTGCTGGCCAACCTCAACACTATATTTGCCAGGTGCAAAGAAATATATCTTTCCCACCTGTCTGAATCTAACTCCAACAACCTTAGTCATTATATTCTCCTAACCTTTAGTCAGTTTATTTCATTTTCAATATTATCATTCTCATATTGTCATATCCAATATATTACATCTTAACTTATACCTACATAGCCTCTTTCATAGCCATAATAAGAAGCTCTATACATAAATCAAAGTTAACATTAGCTTTGAGTCTTATTCTCACCTTATCTATGGAATTAAGTATATCCTGAATGCCCTCATATGACATAATCTGTGCCTGTGACTTAATAAGCGATATTTCATCACTGAATATAAGATAATTCGTATCATTTGTACTCTTAAACAATAACACATCCCTAAACCACATAGCCATAAGATCAAGATAATCATCTATTGTAAGCTTATAATTCGTTATGTCTTTAACTACAGACATAATCTCTGCTGATGACATCTCCTTAGCATTCTTTATAACATGCATGACATCCTGCTTAAGATGTGCAAACTCTGTACTTTCTACAATCGTTTTTGCACGTCCTATCTTTCCCTGTGCGAAATTCGCTGCAAACCTGCATTCATATTCTGATATATCATAATTGCTTTTAAGATATTCCTCTACAACACTATCCTTTATAGGTCTTAAATCAAGCATTACACATCTTGATAATATTGTCTGAAGGAATATATCTGCGTTGGTTGTAAGAAATATTACGATACCATATACCGGTGGTTCTTCTATAGTCTTAAGAAGTGCGTTCTGTGCTGCAACTGTGAGCTTTTCAGCCTCATCTATAATATATATCTTATATCTGCTTGAATATGGCTTAATCTGCATATCAGATATTATCTGGTCTCTTACATCATCAACACCAATACTTGTTGGCTTCTCATGCTTAACCCATATAATATCAGGCTGGCTGCCTGAATCTGCCTGTATGCAGGAATGACATTTATTACATGGATTAACTGTCTCTTCCATATTCTCACACTGCAGAGTCTTAGCAAATATTCCTGCTAACATCTTTTTTCCTGAACCAAGTCCGCCATTTATAATATATGCGTGTGATACTTTACCAAGCTTAATGGCACTCTGCATATGCTCTTTAATTGTTTCATATCCATAAATATCTGAAAAACTACTCATTTTGTTTATTCCTGCATCTTTCTACTTCTTTTTATATGACTATGCTTATGCTGTGATATCAAGAAGAAGCCCCCTTATATCATCTATCCTTCCAACGATTTCAAGGTGATTCTTTTCTTCTTTAACAAGTTCACCTGCAAGTTCATCAAGATTCTTATCAACAAGCTTGACTATGCCATATACTCTGTGACGGCCTCTTCTGTCAAGAAAGTTCTCTCTTGAAAACTTATGCGAACGATTAACTACCTCATTTAAAAAGCCTTTTACGAGTTCTCTGTACTTACGCATATCTTTAATATCCATATGCTTAGCAATCTTTTCTCCCTGCTCAGTAATCTCCTGCATCATATTACCAAGCTTTTCCTGAAGGTCTTTTTCTTCAATATTACTTATTAATGTAAACTTGAAACTATCATCTGAACTTGCTGTGCTTTTTACACTCTGTATCTGAGATGACGCTTTAATATCATTAACTTTAATATCCATAGCAAACTCCAATCATATAACATATTATCATAAATACAGCATTAAAACAATCTTGTCTTTATTTCCTCTTTTATATTATATATACATTCATCAATTGAGCCGTTATTACTGAATCTTTTAACAATACCGGCATTTCTTATATTTTCCTCTGAAAAATCAACGCTGTCAGCTAAAAATCTTCTGCACATTTCCTCGTAATGCGGAACATCCTGCTCCTGTTCTCTCTTAATAGCCCTCTGCAGTCTTAGTCCATCTTCTACTTCAATATATATCGGAAGCATACACTCTTTTCCAAAGTACTCCACGAATTTGTTATATGCCTCTATTGTTCCAATAACTATGTAACGCTTTCCACTTCCAGACTCTATCTGACCATCATCTGCTGTGAAATATTTCCACTCTCCGTATACAGTCTGATATTTTCTCATTTCAATGATTTTATTATTTTTCTCAAACTCGCAGACTTTGTTATCATCTACAAAATAATACTCAACCCCATCTGTTTCACCAGCTCTCATAGGGCGTGTTGTATACATTGTTATTGTACTTAACCCAAGTGTTTCATCCTCTATAAGTGCCTTAAATATATGATCCTTTCCACTGGAACTTTTTCCCATTATAAATGCTATTTCAGGCATACAAATGCTCCTTTACATCCCTCATTTTTTGTGTTTTTATCGTTGCGGCTATCCTTTAAATTATCTTTAAGTCCAACTACTTCAAGTCCATTATCTATTGCTTTGCTTATTATATTAACGACATTTTCAGATATAATCTCACCAGGACAAAGAATTGGAATTCCAGGTGGATACACATATACCATCTTTGCACTTATTCTACCATACAAAGAGCTATCATTCATCATAATTTTATCATATCCGTTTTTATCACCTTCATTTAAAGCTTTTGCTATACTCATTAAAGCTTCATTTTTAAAATCAGCTATATTTACTTTTATATCTGCTTTTTTTATTGATGAAGTATTATTAAATATATTGTAACGTTCAGCATAATTTTGATTATTATTTACACTGTTACTTTCAGATATTATATCATTATACCTTCTATCTATTTCACACAATGCATTGTAAAATCTGTCATAATACTCTGCAGAATCAAATATTGATGTCATGGCTATTGCATACTTTAATGACGACATTTCAAGCTGTATTCCATACTTCTTTAATAATATATCGTATAGTTTTTTAGCATTATCACACCCAATAACTATTTTAGATATATCATCTGAATCTATAAGCTTTATATTTTTAAGCTGACCTAATTTATTGCGTAATATTTTTAACTTTGATATATAATTTTCAAAAAGATATTCACCATCTTTTTCTATTATGCTCATGCATCTGTCTATTGATCCCATAAGTATATATGATGGACTGGTTGACTGATATATATTCCAGTATCTTTTCACCTTAGAAACATTTACATATCCATAGTTTATATGCATAACTGCCGTCTGTGTAAGCGAAGGAAGTGTCTTATGTACACTGTTTATAACTATATCTGCCCCCTGCTCAACTGCAGTCTGTGGAAATTCACAAGAAAACTTAAAATGTGCTCCATGAGCTTCATCAACTATAAGCGGTATATTATGTTCATGAAGATATGCTGCTATATTTTTAATGTCTGAAACGTTACCTTCATATGTCGGAGAAGTTATAACTACTGCCTTAATATCTTTGCCCATACTCTCATTCTTTTCCACAGTATCCTTTATTTCTCTTAAACTTATCCCCTTATAGTATCCATACTCGTCATCATATTGTGGATAAACATAATTCGCATCCAGTTCATTTAGGATAATTGCATTATAGACGGAAATGTGACAGTTTCTTGCCACTATTATACTGTCCCCTTTATCCGTAACTCCACATATTGCCGCCATATTACCTGCCGTACTTCCATTAACTAAAAACAGACTCTCATCAGCCCCATATAATGCTGCTGTCTTTTCAAATGCCCTTTTTATGATTCCATCTGCATTATGCATGTTATCAAAGCCATCAATTTCAGTAATGTCTATGTCATATGGTGATGACACATCATCAATATATCTGCCTATAAGCTCTCTGTTTCGTTTAGCACCTGGCATATGCATAGGAACTATGTTTTCCTTGCTATATGCTTCTAATTTTCCAAGCATATCCTCATATTGGTAAGCATTTTCATTATGAAGTTTCATTTTCAGTTCATTTTCTTCATATTGTTCATTTTCTTTATATTGCTTATTTTCTTCGTATATTTTCCACTCATTTATTTTTTCTTTAATATCTTTCATACATACTTATTCCTTCCATAACATGCCTATATAAATACGGTAAACTACCCATTGTCTAAAGCCAATTAACTTCCTGCTTCACAGAACTCATGATTTACTATCTCCACAGGATTAAATATATAATTATAACAAAAAAAAGTAGATATTACGTACTGTAATACCTACAACATCTAGTGCCTAGAACCGGAATCGAACCAGTGACACGAGGATTTTCAGTCCTCTGCTCTACCGACTGAGCTATCTAGGCAAAGTAGCGGGGACAGGATTTGAACCTGTGACCTTCGGGTTATGAGCCCGACGAGCTTCCGAGCTGCTCTACCCCGCGTCAATATTATATTTTATGCAAAATGATGAAATATATTCATCAAATGGGCGGAGAAGGATTCGAACCTTCGAAGGCAGTGCCAGCAGATTTACAGTCTGTCCCCTTTGGCCACTCGGGAATCCACCCATATAAAATTAGATTAACAATCCCCTTGATATCTTAACTATCAAGATTATTGTTAACAAAAAGCCGACAGTCGGAGTCGAACCAACAACCTGCTGATTACAAATCAGCTGCTCTGC
>ERZ1034939.261-NODE-261-length-36803-cov-24.601584_pt1 | contig 36803 bp, 30 predicted proteins | sample MGYA00520626_ERZ1034939 | MGnify/ENA primary metagenome ERZ1034939 (study PRJEB33766, sample SAMN09781751) | gut metagenome | biome: gut microbiome | host: Homo sapiens | place: Madagascar | study: EMG produced TPA metagenomics assembly of the PRJNA485056 data...
AAACAAAATTGACTTTGGAGCAAACACTCATGTAGAGAACTCCAACAACACCGAGGCATTCATCATTAAGTTTAAGAAGCAGATACTCATCGCAGTAGTAGCTATCATCGTAGCTATTGCAGGCTTGCTTCTCTATCAGTCTTTCGTTAAGGCTCCACGTGAGGAAAAGGCAAGCACCGCCCTCGCTAAGGGTCAGGAGTATTTCAACCATGAGCAGTTTGACAAGGCTCTTAACGGCGACGGCGCAAGCTATGCTGGATTTGTAAAGATAGCAAGCGACTATAGCGGAACTGACGCTGCCAACCTTGCCGACCTTTATGCAGGTCTTTGCTATGCCAACCTTGGCAAGTGGACTGAGGCTGTTACTTATCTTGAGAAGTTCTCTACAAAGAACGACGCTATGATTAGCCCTGCCGCTGTAGCTGCACTTGGCAACGCATATGCCAATACTGGCAATATCGACAAGGCAATTAGCACACTCAAGAAGGCTGCTGATATGGCTGACAGCAAGGCTGCTGACGACACCAACAACAGTCTGTCTCCTACATTCCTCATTCAGGCTGCTCAGCTTCTGGAGAAGACCAACAAGAACGACGAGGCTTTGAAGATTTACCAGGACATCAAGAAGAAGTATGTAAACGCACAGGTTGTACAGTCGTCTGAAATCGACAAGTACATCGAGCGTGTAGCAGAGAAATAATAAGAATATGGCAACAGCACTTCACAATCTCTCTGATTACGATTTCGCTTCCATTCCTGATGCAAGCAATATGTGCTTCGGCATTGTTGTAGCCGAATGGAATCCTGAGATAACTGGCGCACTGCTTGACGGAGCTGTTAAGACTCTTGAGAAGCATGGCGCACTGCCTGAGAACATCCACGTAAAGACTGTTCCGGGAAGCTTTGAGCTGGTATACGGCGCTCACCAGATGGTATTGCATGGCGGATACGACGCTGTTATTATTTTGGGTAGCGTTATTCGTGGCGAGACTCCTCACTTCGACTATATCTGCCAGGGTGTAACTTATGGCATTGCACGTCTCAATACAACAAGCGAGATACCTATTATATATGGCTTGCTTACCACTAACGACAAGCAACAGGCTCTCGACCGCTGTGGCGGCAAATATGGCAACAAGGGCGACGAATGCGCTATTGACGCTATAAAAATGGCTAAGTTCTAAACTATAGATAACATATGCAAAAGCGGCACAACCTATATAGGTTGTGCCGCTTTTATATTTATACCAATCTATTTATATAAGTACGATGCATCTATGCTTGCTATCAAATGAATCTATGCTTGCTATCAAATGTATCTATGCTTGCTGTCAAATGCATCTATGCTTGCTATCAAATGAATCTTTGCTTGCTGTCAAATGAATCTTTGCTTGCTGTCAAAGATGTTTTATTGCTATCAAAAACTTAATATCCTTTGCTGACATTGCTCCATAAGCCACTTGGGGGTACTTGTAGCTCCACAAATGCCAACGGTATGCACATTGTCCGTAAACCACGCCTTGTCTATCTCCTCAGGACTTTCTATCTGATAACTGTTAGGATTGACCGTATGACACTCCTTGAAAAGCACCTTGCCATTGCTCGACTTACGTCCCGACACAAACAATATCAGATTGTGCTTGGACGCAAAGGCGGCAATATTAGGCATGCGGTTAGCCACTTGCCTGCAGATGGTATCAAAGCTCTTGAACGTAGCCCCTGGCTGTATGTGCTGCTGAATATAGTCTATAACACGATGAAATCCGTCAAGCGACTTGGTAGTCTGCGAGTAAAGATAGATATCGCGCGAGAAGTCGAGACGTTCCACATCATCCACCTTTTCAACAACTATGGCACGACTCTCTGTTTGCCCTACAAGACCCAGCACCTCGGCATGACCACGCTTTCCGAATATAACAATCTGCGCATCGGGATTGGTATCGTATTGTCGCTTTATACGGCGCTGCAAGGCAAGCACCACCGGACATGTAGCATCTATTATCTCAATGTCGTTGTTGCGTGCCATTGCATATGTTTCAGGCGGTTCGCCATGAGCACGCAACAACACTTTAACTCCATGCAGCTGGCTCATCTCATCGTGATTAATGGTTGTTAGGCCTTGTTCGTGCAGACGTTTCACCTCCATACCATTATGCACAATATCGCCAAGGCAATAGAGCTGGGTACCATTTGCCAGCTCTTCTTCTGCCTTCTTGATGGCTGTGGTAACACCGAAGCAGAACCCGCTGCCTTCGTCTATCTCGATTGTCAAATCTTTGTTCATATTGTTAATAATGTCGTTGATATGACTTTATCTACTCCGTAATAATCTTAATTGTAACCTTTGGCAGATTAGGGTCGTTAGTTATCATGAGTACACGTGGTTTAGAGCGTGCATTCTTGAGCTGACGCTGCTCAGCAGTAATCTTAAGCTTGGCAGTCTCACCCGGCTTTAGGTTCTGCTTGTTTAGCGACACCTGCAATCCTACTGTAAACATCTGCAGATTCTTTATTTTAAGCGTATTCTTACCGTCGTTGCGTATGATAATCTCACCCTTAAGCTTCTTCTTGCCGTTGAAGGCACCAAGATTAAGTTCTGTGGTCGACAGATTCATACGTGGAGCATTGGCAAGCTGCGATGCTGTAAGATTGTCAAACTTAGGCAAAAGCACTGCCGATACCTCAAGTTCTTTCTCATGACTTACACGGTCGCCAGGGAATGCACCAAGGAATACTGAAGTCTGTGTCAGTCCCATATCCTTCAGACGCTTAGAATCAAGCGTTACGGTAACAACACCACTATGTTGTGGAGCTATCTTCGAAGGCGAAACCTCAGCAGTAAGGTAATCGGGCAAGTGCATAACAACCGGCTGTATAGTCTCATCGGTAGTGTTGCGTATATGTATCTTCTTCTGCGGACGCTCACCACGGTTTACATCGTCAAACTCTATGCCATTGCAATCGCTCTGAATATTACCAAGCATAAAGTCGTATTTGCCGCCAAAGTCAACAATCTCTCTAACCACCTGTCCACGCATACGCAACAGCAGCGGTTCGTCGTTGCCCTCGGTATAAATATCCACAAGTTTGTCGTAACGTCCCATTGTCTGTGCATCGTATGTAACACGCACGATAAACTTGCTATCGGCAGGAATCGTTCCCTTAGGATATTCCACATCGGTGCAACCGCAACTCATACGAATATCAGTGATGCGCGTTGGACGATTGCCCTTGTTTATTACTTCAAACTCGGCAGTTGCCGGCGACTGATAGACAGTCTGTCCGCAGTCGACAATAGTATTGGCTGTCACTATCTTCTGAGCACTCGCTGCGAGTGCCACCAAGAAGAGAGATGCAGATATAAATAGTTTCTTCATATTTCTATATATCAATTGTTTTTAACATTCAATGTCACAGCCTTGGTACGTGCCATAAACTCTGGCGAATAAGCACATTGCACGGTGCATGTACCAGTTTGGTAGATGCCACAACGGTCTACATAATAGGTTGTTTCCACAACATGCTTGCCCTTGGCAAGGCGTGCGAAGAAGTAGTTTGTGGCATTGTCCTTAGGCTGACAATAATATCCATAACCATATCCAGACAACTGTTGTGCCGGCTCAAGACATGCAGCACGGTGGTCAGACAGCTGAACAAAGTCGTAGTCGCGGTCGGCAATCACTGTTAGACGTACCGTAATACGGTCGCCTACATTAAGCTGTACATTGCCATTGTCAAGTTTTGCACCATCCTTAAGCACATCACGCAGCACCTTCATGCCCATTGTTGCGTCAGCAACATCGGCTGTTGGCTGCATAAACTGAGCGTAAGCAGCACCCCAAGATGTACCGGTAGACGTCTTTTCTATAGTTAGCGAGCGCATATTATCGCCCGTCTTAGCCGACTTTACATAACCAAGTGCTGCTGTGGCTTTAGGCATAGCCAACTTCTGTCCGTTTACTTTTATCACTGCAGGCTGTCCTGCGTTCTCGGTAAGCGAAGTAATATTACCATCCAAGAAGGCATAAACAGCATTGACCGAGTTGAGCGGTGTATCCCAAGCCTGTGTGCGCTTAGACTGCAACAGCCAACGTTGCATTTCCGAAATAGTATTGGCATCGTTTGGCTGCAAAGCCTTTAATGCCTCAATAGCAGCTACCTGCGACGGTATGCGATAGTCGAACCATGAGTAAAGAGCCTTAGGTGTGTCGAAATATCGACCCATATCCTCCTTGTATACTGTGTACTGACGTATGCTTTCCAGCAAGTCGGCAGCCTGCTTGCGATGATTATTTCCCGCCAACACAACAGCCGACACAGCCTTGCCGTATATAGAGAATTCGGTGTTCTGTGCAGCAAGACGTGATATAAGGTAGTCGAAGTTGCGCTTTGCCGACTGCTGCATATCTCGTCCTGCAAGTGTAGAGGCATAAAGATACTGTACAGCAAGCTCGCTTGGGCGCACGTTCTTAACTTTGCCTTCGCTCTCTATCTTCTTCATTTCCTTCACCTCACGTGCCATCTGCTTGTCCATATAGGCAAATGCGGTACGTACAATGGTCTTGGTTTCATTCTGTTCGCCAACCATATGGTTAAGACGGGTCAGAGTCTGTATAACCGACATAGTCATATAAGGCGAACCTTCCATTCCTTTCCACCATGCAAACGAGCCATCAGCATTCTGCAAACGCGAAAGACGCAATAGGTTGTCGGCAAGACGGTAATTGATTTGCGACTCATTAAAGTAGCCCATCAACTGTTGTTTCTGTTCCGATTCGCGGTCTGCGTCAAGCAACCATGGTGTCTCTGCAAGTACTATTTGCTTCAAACTTTCATTCTTCTGCAATGCACTTTGCAATGTTGAGCCTCCATTCTGCGATGCATCATTCTTCCACAACTCCATTGTCTGCTTGATTACTGGTGTAGACTGCATCAAGTGGCGTCCGATAGAGTTGGCATAATATGCTGTAGCGAGCGAGATAGCATTGTCTCCATCTGGATTAATCATCGAAGGTAGAGCCTGAACCACAAGCCAAGCAGGCGAGTTGGTATACTCCACCGTCAGTTTATTGCTCTTATCATTTACAGCAAACATTTTCTTTAGGTCAAGATGCAGTGTGCCAGGTTCGTTCTGAGTAAATGCAATGGTGTTGGTAACCAACTCTCGACTGGGCAAAACTGGCATATAATGCTGCTCGCCATCGCTATATCCACGTCCCGAAGCTACGATGCGACATATCAGCAGTCCGTCGTTCTTTATCTTTGACATGTCAAAATCGAAGTTGGCTGCTATGGTCTCGCCTGCCTTGACCACGAACTTGTGGTCGGCATGGTATACTTCCTTGCCTGTCTCAGGATTGATAAACGATAGTCGTGCCGTGCCGTCAACCTGTTTATCCGACGTGTTTGATACACGTGCCAAGATTATTCCACTATCTGTAGAACGTACAAAGCGTGGAACATTAGGCTGTACCATAACAGTCTTCTTGGCTACAGATGTGGCTGATATCATGCCGCTGTTCATCTGGACATCGTGTGCCAAACCATACAACTGCCATGTTGTGACACTTTCAGGCAGCGTGAAGTTTATAGAAACATTGCCCTTGTCGTCGCTTATCAAGCCTGGATAGAAGAAAGCTGTTTCCTCAAGATTCTCGCGAACCTGTTCGGTTAGCACTTTACTTGAGCTTTCTTTATCGGCAGAACCAACCGCCGGCAACATCCGAGATGTATTGACAGAAACATCTTCATCGGCTACACGATCGGTATCAATAACACCTGCGAATATCTTATTCTTGCCTTTTCGTGATGCAGCATTATCACGTACATACATAGGACGAGACACGGAAAGCTCTTCCTTAGCCATCAACACCTCGCCATAATTGGTATACAAAGACTGATAACAGAAGCGGCTGAAGTCGAGCGAGCGCTCGTTGAGGAATCGCATAGGTGCCTCACTGTATGCATATACGTTACGGTTGTATACACCGTTCCACGACAACCAAGGCACATTGGCATATACCGGTAGGCTGAACGAGATGTTATGACTGCGTAGCTGGTCAAGCGACTTGTCGTACATTGTTGCAAGCAGTTGTGCACGTGCTGGTGTTCCATCTGGGCGTGTTATGTTGAGCGTCCATGTTTCGCGCTGTCCTGGAGTAAGACGGTCGCGGAATGTAGTCCACTTAATATTTAGACGAGTGTCAGGCAATGGTCGCTGTATTTTAGCTGTATGTTTGTAGCTCCGACCATTCTTTACCCAAGCCACAGACAGGGTGACACCATCGCCCCACTCTTCCTTATAGCTTATAGCACGTGTGCGAAGCTCGTTGTGTAGGTCGGCTCTGCCTTCTTCTATTATCTTATCGCCTGAGATAATGGTATATACCACATGCTGTATGCTGTCAGTAGAACCAAGTTGTATATACACTGGGCTGCCATCAGCAGGGAATTGTTCTGCCGACTGATAGAACCAGTCGTGTGTCTCTACAGGTGCCTTACTATCTTGCAAAGTAAAGGTAACGAACGAGGTTGTCAATGTATCCGTACCACAAACAGCTACAAGATTATGACGAGCAGAAGCTAAGGCTGCGGCATCGAGCTTTGCCGGTGTGTTGGCTTTGCATGTATAGCTGTTGTTGTCGATAGTATAAGTCACGGTGCCATCTATTGGCTCGCCCGCATTGTTGCGATAGGCAAAAGTTATGGTTGTCAAACTATCACGCAACGACTTCTCCGGAATATCGCATGTAAGCATAGTAGGATGATCGCTCAACGGAAGTGAGGTCTCGCCATGACGTGTCTCGCCTGCAACGTCGGTAACATCGGCTGTTATGTCGAAGTTGAAGTAGCGTCTGGGATGCTCGTCGTAGGTCTCTGGCATAACCATAGGCACAGCAACGGTGAAGGTTCCGTCGGCTGATGTTTGCAGAGTATCTACCAAAACGGTCTCGCTCTTGATGTCGTTATCGGCATAACGCCAATAAACAGAGGGGCGACGCACAACTCTTACAACAGCCTTTGCACCCTGAACAGGCACACCAGCAAAACTCTTTGCCGTGGCATTAAAGCGAACTGTATCTCCAACAGCATACTTGGTTTGAGGTTTCTCAAAGTCTACCTTGAATGTTGGTCGTTTATACTCCTCAACAGAGAAATTAGTGTAGATGTTATTGCCAAGGTCGCTACGCAAAGTGTATATACCTGTCAAGCCACCCTCTGGCAAAACAAAGTCGGCAGAAGCCATACCAAACTCGTCGGTTGTTACAGTACGCTTGGCTATTTCCTTACGATTGGCATCACGCAAAGTTATAGTCATCTGCTTGCCCGAAAGTGCCTCACCCTTATACACCTTATTATTATATGTATAGGCAATAGCTGCTGCATGCACCGTCTGACCAGGTCTATATATACGGCGGTCGGTGTAAATCTTGGTCTGAGTTACATTTGCCTTGTTGCCGTAATAATAGAAACGACCTCCCATAGATGTGCGCGGAAAAGCTTTGTCCTCGTCTGTATACACACGGTATGCACGTGGCTCAGAGGCTTTATACTCTACATATGCCTCTCCATTTACGTCTGTTGTAAATGTCTTAACGTGCTCTTTGCCGTCGCGGTCTATCGACATTACCACATCAACCTTTGCTCCTGGCACAGCAGTACCAGTTGTGGCGTTGAGCACAGCCACACGACACTTCTTGCCAGGAAGCATCTCTATAACAGGATATAGATTGCTTACACGCAGCAAACGACGCTCAACCGGCATACTTACGTTGTCGGTTGATACCTCTACAAGATACATACCAGTGCGCAACCCTTTTATTTCCAGGGTGTCGCTTATGGTCTTATATGCCGGCATACCTACATAATTGTGTACGTCGGTAAGTACCGGATCGGTAGAAACAATGTGTCGACGTAGACGTGCATAATCCTTGTCGTTGCTGGGATCAAGATTGGTTGTGCCGTCAATATTCAAGAGGCTGGCGCTGACACGTATCTGCCCTATATTGTTAAGCCCCATCACCATCACCTTACGTGTTACACCAGGCAATGCTATTTCGCCACCAAGCGAAGCATGGAAAGAAGGCAATGTGAGGCGACGTTGGGCATTGCGCAGAATGTTCATACGTTGCCATGCCCCCCACTTCATAAGGGCATAGTTTATATAACTCATCTTCTCTTCTGCCGAAATGTCTTCGGCATTCTCCATATAAGCATAACGTTCTATAGCCACCTCGCCACATGGCAGGAGGTCGCCATACTGGCGCACCAATGAGTCAAGCGACATTATGTACTTCGACTTCTTCACTCGTCCCTCGTCTCCTGCACGGCGCGACTTCTTTACAAGCTCAAGCGCCGTGAGCAATGCACCCTCACGCTTGCCATGCGATGCATAATAGTCGTGCATTGTACGATAGTCGCCTGCACGCATACCTATTACATGCAATAGGTCGTCATAATAGTATTTGGAGTCGACACCATCCACCACAAATGGCTCATATCCTGTGGCATAGGCAGATGCAAGTGCATCGGGATGTGCCATAGACTTGGCATAATACTCCTTTCCTATATCTACACCGTCATCAAGCAATCGTCTATTGTCGGTATATACCGAACCCAGCACCGACTGATAAACTGCGGCAAGCACATTATCGCCACTGCTTACAGCAGTCTGTTCGGCATATTTAAGACGTTCTATAGCTGGCAACAGTGAGTCGGGCGACATCATTGTCTCATATCCGGCAATAGACACCTGTGCCTTAAGCAATTGTCCATATTCATGCTCTCGTTGTGCCTTGTCGGTTATTTGGGCAAGCACCTTGAGTGCCGACTGTGGATGATCCTTCTGCATGGCAGAGTCGAACTGCTTCCAAAGGGATGTATATGAGTCGGCTATAGCTGCCAATGGCATGAGCATAGCTACAACCAATGAAATGAGTCTTGACCTTTTCATATTCTATAATTTTTCTGTTTTCTCGTATAATGGCTTCTGGGGTGATATATTGCATGATATTTGAGCATATCATATACAAAGATAGCGGAAATATGCAAAACAACAAAACAAATACGGCTTTTTATTGATAATTATCCATATTAACCATCAATAAAGACAAAAGAAAAGAATAGATGACAATTATATAAAATCCATATCTTGTTTCTTGTTTTTTCAAATATTAAATTGTAACTTTGCCAAAACAATATGGACAACGAACTTGCTCGTACCTGAACTTTATATAATATCTAATATAACTTTATTTACACCATGCATCAATTACATCGTTATACATCCAGCCTGTTAAGGGCTGTCCACTTGTTCTGCATTGCGACGATAGTATTTGTCGCAAGTGTTGCCGTTTCGTCTTGCGATAACGACGACGACCAATTTCCGGTATATCCTCTTAATCGTCCTAACGCCATAGTTACGGTTAAACCATCTGCCGACGGCTCTACATTCTATATGCAACTCGACGATTCTACACGCCTAACCGCTACCAACATGCAAGCTGCTCCTTATGGCAAACGCGAGGTAAGAGCTTTTGTCAACTATAGACTGCTTACACAACCTGCCGACAAGCGCAACTATGAGGTATATATCAACTGGATTGACAGCGTGCTTACAAAGCCTATGATTGAATATCCTGCCACCAGCGAGACTGATGCAATGCACTTAAGAAAGGACCCTGTAGAGATAATGCGCGACTGGACAGTTAGCGAGGATGGCTATCTTACCATACACTTCCGCACATTATGGGCAGCCAACGGCACTCCACATTACGTTAATCTTGCTGCAACAAACGCTGCAAATCCATACGACCTTACTTTCTTTCACGACGCACAAGGTGTAAAGGGTGGATATTGGGGCGACGGTATTGTAGCATTCCGACTTGACCAACTGCCCGATACTGGTGGCAAGACTGTAGACATGACATTGCATTGGACATCATTCAGTGGCGAGAAGAGTGTTACATTCAAGTATTCCACACGCCATACAACAAACAAGATACAAGGCTTGAGTTTTGCTCAAAGCGGACAGTTTGAAAAGGCTTTACACTGATTATACATATAATATATAAAGATAACATACACTTAAACATACTAAAATCAAATCAAAGTAACAATGGAGAAAACAACAGTAAAACTCCCAGGCAAGAGCCTCAAGAGCAATGCCAAGGACATGTTCTTCATCACATTCGGCATTTTTCTATATGCCGTAGGCTATTGTGCATATACATTGCCTGAGAAATTGGTTATGGGCGGTGTGGCTGGTGCATCGGCACTTATCTACTATGCCACTAACATCCCTGCCGGTACATCTGTGCTTGCGCTTAATATCTTGATGCTTGTCATTGCCATGTCGGCACTTACTAAGCAATTCTTCTGGCGCACAATCGTTGGTGTAGGCATATTGTCTTTCATGATTAGTGTATTGCAGCCTTTCTTTGCTACATTTCCTATTATGACTCCAGGCGAAGACAAATTCATGCATGTGCTAATCGCTGGCGTTCTTTGTGGTGCAGGTCTTGGCATTGTATTCTCACACAATGGCTCTACTGGCGGTACTGATATCATCACTATGTTGCTCAACAAGTACTTCCGGCTCAGCTTTGGACGTGCCATGCAGTTCGTAGACTGTATCATCATATCTTCGTCATACATCCTCTTCCACAGTATGGAGACCATCATATACGGTATTGTTTTCACTATCACCGCTACCGTAACATGCGACTATATTGTAAACGGTACACGACAGACCGTGCAGTTCCTTATCATCTCTAAGAAACATAAGGAGATTGCCGATGTTATCAACCACCGTGTTAATCGTGGCGTTACTGTTGTTGACGGAAAGGGATGGTATAGCCAAAACGATGTTAAAATGCTTATTGTGCTTACTCGTAAATACGAGTCACAGGATGTGTTCAACCTTATCAACGAAATAGATCCGGATGCTCTTGTGTCGCAGACTTTCTGTCACGGCGTATTCGGCGAGGGATTCGACAAGATTAAGTAAGCCCATAAGTTTAAGGCTACACAATGATGCAATCTATCGATCGTAAAATACTCAAAATAGCTCTTCCGTCTATTGTCAGCAATATAACGGTGCCATTGTTGGGACTTGTCGACACTGCCATATCTGGTCATATGGGGTCGGCTGTATACATAGGTGCCGTAGCTGTAGGCAGTATGATATTCAATGTTATATATTGGATTTTTGGCTTTCTACGTATGGGTACGAGCGGTATGACATCTCAAGCCTATGGCCAACGCAACCTCGATGGTGTGGCTTCATTATTAGCACGCTCCATCGTCGTTGCATTGGGCATAGCCTTTATTATTATCCTTTTGCAGACTCCTATCTGCAATATTGCCTTGGTTTTTATCAATCCTGACAGCCCAACAGCTTTGGCTGCACGCACCTACTTCAGTATTTGTATATGGGGCGCACCGGCTATGTTGTGCCTTTACAGTCTTACGGGATGGTACATTGGCATGCAGAACACCCGTTTGCCTATGATGATAAGCATACTGCAAAATGTGGTAAACATTGTGGCAAGCCTACTGTTTGTCTATGCTTTGGATATGAATATAGAGGGTGTGGCTCTTGGCACACTCACAGCACAATGGTTTGCTATCGTTGTGTCGCTATTGCTGTGGACCAATACATACGCCAAGCGGTTGTTCCATCGAATTCGTTGGAACAACATTATCAATGGTGCTGCCATGCAACGCTTCTTCACCGTAAACCGCGACATCTTCTTGCGCACACTGTTTATTGTATCGGTCAACTTCTATTTCCTCTCTGCCGGAGCTGCCGAGGGTACTATTGTGCTTGCCGTCAACACTCTGCTTATGCAACTATTCACACTCTTCTCTTATGTTATGGATGGTTTTGCATATGCAGGAGAGGCGCTTTGTGGCCGACTGTATGGTGCTGGCAACCATCAGGAGTTTAACAAGACCTTGTACCGTCTGTTTGGTTGGGGCATAGCACTGTCTACTATATATACATTAGTATATGCCATAGGCGGTTCTGCCTTTCTATCATTGCTTACCAACGATGCTGAGGTTATAGCAGCCTCAACAAGTTATCTGCCTTGGGCTGTGTTCATACCGTTATGCGGCATGGCTGCCTTTGTATGGGATGGTGTGTTCATTGGCACCACATCAACACGCGGCATGCTATTGTCATCGGCCTTGTCCGCCCTACTCTTCTTCATCGTATACATATCATTGCGTTATCAACTGCACAACCATGCCTTATGGCTCGCCTTCCTTGTATACCTTGCTGCAAGAGGAGTGGCGCAGACCATTATCTTCAAACGTAGTCAACATTTATAGCTTACTTACTCTTGTCAAACACCACTGTATACAGCACAGGCAGCACTGTGGCAATGAGCACCATGGAGATGAGCGTACCAAAGAACACTACGGCTGCCATTGGCGACCATAGTGTATTGTTCTCAAGCATCATAGGCAATACGCCTACCGATGCTGCTGCAGATGTAAGGAATATTGGACGCATACGGCGCTCGCCTGCCTGAAAGGCAGCTTCTCGCACCGACAAGCCTTTATCTCGACGCAACTCCTCGGCATAGTCGAGCATAATTATGCCATTGCGCACCAAGATACCCATCAAGCTTACCACTCCCAAGATGCCCGTTATGGACATATCATAACCCGTAATAAGCAGTCCTACAGCAGCGCCAAACACGCATAACGACATTGACGACAAATTGACAAGAGCTAATGATATGCGCTTGAAGTGGAATAGCAAGATAAAGAAGATTATGAACACGGCTATCAACACACCTGTAGATACCTGTGGCAACGTCTCTGTATCCTTCTCCAACATTCCACCAATATGTACCTCTACATCCTTTGGCAACGACAACTTAGCCACACTTGCCTTCACTTGCTTTGCAAGACAGTCGGCATTATAGCCGCGCATAGGTTCTGCCACTACCGAAATAGTACGCACACCATTACGGCGCACTATACAACCGTCTGTAAAGTCGGGGGTTATAGTGGCAAACTGTCGTAGCGGTACCGATGTTGTTCCACCCATAACTGGTATATATTCGTTACCTAACGATGTAAACTGGTTATTGTCCTTATGGTCGGCTTTAAGTACAACACCTACTGGATAATCGCCTTCCCACAATGATGTAATAGGCACACCAGGACCATAATGCACGGCAAGACATGCTGTAAGCAGTGCCTTGTTTATACCAAGACGGTTCGATTCTGTTTCGTTTAGCCTTATGTTAACACCTGGTTGTGGCTCCTCAAAATTAGTTCTTACAAGCTGCAAGCCTTCTGTCTCACGCATGCAGGCAGCCACCTTGTCGGCAGCCTTACGTAATATATTAAGACTATCGCCACTTATACGTATCTCTACAGGATAGGCTGCATTGTTGTAGTCCATCTGTTTAAAGCGCACATAGGCATCGGGAAAATACTGGGCATAACGATCGGCATACTCGTCGAGCACTTTTGCAGTCGACTCATTATCTACAGTATTTACGATAAGCTGTGCAAAGTTAGTGCCTCCTATCTGCGGTGCATATGTCACGTTGAAGCGTGGCGAACCCTGTCCTATAAATGATGTTACAGCCGTCACTCTTTTATCTCGTTTTAGTATATGTTCTAACGAGTCTGTCACCTCGGCTGTGCGTTGGACTGTAGTGCCATTGGGCATAAATATCTCTACAGCAAACTGGTCGCGCTCCTCAAGTGGCATCATACGTTGTGGCACCATCATGAACAACATCACTCCAAACACAACAATACTCAATCCTGCTAACAATGTTAGTCTGGGATGGCGAAAGCATCTTGTAAGCAACCATGTATATCCGGCTTGCAGATAGTCGAGTGGCTTACGGCGACGATTGGCTGCGTTGTTCTCCTTTATACCCTCGTGTATAAAGGTGTATTGAAGATAAGGTGTGAGTATAAGCGATACCGTTAGCGATACACTTAAGATGATGAACATTGCCCACGGAAACGACTTAACAAAGTCGGCCATTTCGCCCTTCATAGTGAAGAGGAAAGGGAAGAATGTCAAGCTTATGGACAAAGTAGCAGACAATACCGACATAAAGAACTCGCGTGGTGCTGCTATCGAGGCATGCCATCGCGACATGCCATGACTAAGTTTCTCCATATAGTTGTCTATGATAACAACCGAATCGTCTACAACCATACCGAGCGTTACGATTAATGCGGCAAGTGTAACTGTATTAAGCTCAAAACCGAATATATAAAAAATGCCCACCGAACTAAATATGGTTATAGGTATCGACATGGCTGACACTTCTGCTACACGACGCGGCATAAGCAACACAACGACAATGATTACGGATATAACGGATATCAGCAACTCACGAAGAAAATTTACAACAGACTCGCTCACCACCCTACTTTGGTCGGTTATTATGCTTAGACGCACCTCGTTTGGCAGTTCTTGCTTAAAGTAGTCTATTTGCTTGCGTACTTCCCTACCCATCTTTACAATGTCGTTGCCAGGGCGCATCTCTACCGAAAGCAGCACACATTTCTTGCCATTCGACTTGATGTACTTGTCCATCTGTGGATATTCGCGCACTATACGTGCAACATCTTTCAGGCGTATTACATCGCCTGTAGGTGTAGAATAAACTATCTGATTTGCCACATCAAGCTCCGAATTATACGCATCGTTGATGTGTATAGGCGCTGTGGCAGAACCATCCTCTACCGATCCGCTATAAGATGTCAATCCCTGCATGGCAAGCGAATTGAGTATGGTGAACGACCCAATGCCATACTTTGCCATCTTTTGCTGGTCAAGATATACCGTAAGCTGCTCCATCTGCAATCCGTATGTGCGCAAATTGGAAATGGCATCAATACGGCGCAAGCGCGACTTTAGGTTGTCAAGATATTCTCTCAATTCGCGATAGGTCTTTTGTCCCGATTCTATAGTTATAAGCAATGCAGATGTTTCTGCAATGTCGTCTACAGCCTGAACAGCAGCCACCGACGATGGCAACTGCATCTTAAAAGCCGATAGACCATGCTTGAACTTTGACCAAAAGGCATCCTTGTCTTCTATATCAGCGTTCAGCTCCACATATACTATAGCCATCCCGTCCTTAGTCTGCGAGTATGTTTTGTCCTTGCGCACCTCCTTGTAGCCAAACACAAAGTCTTCGAGTGGTTTTGTTACACGCTTTTCTATTTCCTGAGATGTACTGCCTGGACATACAGCCACTACGGCTCCCTGCCTAATGGTAAACACAGGCATCTCCTGTTTAGGCATATTCACAATTCCAGCCAATCCCATTACCACAAGCATACCCATAAGTAGGAGTATGATGTTGTGGTAGCACATTGCCGACTCTATAAAACTGCGCTTCATCAAACGATTTGGCTTACGCTTTATCCTGGCACGTATATGTTCGTGTAAATCTGTATCCTTCTTCATCTTGACAACTCCTAATTCTTAATTCTTAAGTCTTGGCCTTCGCTAACCTTCTGGCTTCCTTCTGTTATAACCTTGTCGCCTGCCTTTAGTCCAGATGTTACGATGACACCTCCTTCAACAAAGTCGCCTATGATTATATACTGCTGATGTGCCTTTCCAGCTACAGCGAGCCATACAAAACGACGGTTGTCAGAATCTAACTTTACGGCATTAAGCGGAACTGCCAATGTTCCAACAGACGATTGCGACACCTCTGCCATTTCTACACTGCACACCATTCCAGGCATAAGCTTTCCGTCACTATTTACTATGCCAAGCTTCATGCTGTATGTATGCGATACGGCATTAGCTTCAACGCCTTTCTCCTTAACCACAGCCTCATAGCTCTTGCCACCCACTGCCTTTACGCTTACACGGGCTCTTGCACCCACCTTTATAGACGATACCTCTCCCTCAGGCACCGACATCTTTACGTCTACACTCGATATGTCGACAAGTCTATATATCTGTTGACCTGCCATAACATTCATACCTCGTTCTGCTGTACGCTCGGATATAACACCCGAGAAAGGCGCCACAAGCGATGTGCGTTGCAATTGGGTACGTGCCAAACGTTCTGACGATTGTGCCTGTTCAAGCTTTGTTTGTATCTCTACCCAACGTATGTCCGACACCACTCCTTGCTTATGCAGAGGTTCAAACCTACGATAGGCATCTTCTGCCTGATGCAATGTGGTAAGCGTTAGCTGATGTGCATCGCGCAATGTTACGGGGTCGAGTGTAGCAAGCAACTGTCCTTTAGACACATGGTCGCCTTGATCTACCATAAGTCTAAGTACATTGCCTGGCACCTCAAAGCTTAATGCTGTGCCCGAACGCTCTACTATACTACCTACATACTCGCTACTAACACCACTATCAGTTCCGCCAACTGTAACAACCGATACAGCAACTGGTGCCTTAGGGGTATTATCCTTCTTGTTGGCGCATGCACAAAGTAGCATCACTGCAACAATCAATACCGGATATAGAAATGCTAACGACTTGTTTTTCATATCTAACACAATCTTTTTATTAAATATATGCCATTGGCAAACGTTATCAACAACAATGCAAAAGTAATATTTTTCCTAATAACACAAAAACGGAACACCACAAAAGTGATGCTCCGTTCTATTTTTTTATACCACGTCAATGATTATATCTTCCGTCCCTATCTTCCGCCAATCAAAGGTATCAATCAATTCCTGTGCCGATATTGGGGCTGATGTCTGGGTCAGTCTGGCTGCATGTGCAAGCATTCCTATTATCTGCTCTGCCGAATAACGCTCGCGCAACGATTCCATGTCAAGACTTTTGTCGCGCTTCGACAATCGCTGACCGGCTGTATTGCACAACAATGGCAGATGTATAAAGTTAGGAGATGAAAAACCAAGTTGATTAGCCAAATATATCTGTTGTGGCGACGACAGTAGGAGGTCGCGCCCACGCACCACCTCATTTATGCCCATCAATGCATCGTCTACTACTACCGCAAGCTGATAAGCCCATGCTCCATCCTTACGGCGCACTATAAAGTCGCCGCATTGCACAGCAAGGTCTACTGTATGCATACCATAATGACCATCAGTAAAGCTAATCACTCCCTCGCCCACTGGCGGCACCTTCATACGTATTGCCGCAGGACCGCTGTGTATTCCAAATGGCAGATTACGGCATGTTCCCTTATATACCACTCTACCGTCACTCTCGTGTGGTGCCTGTGTTGCAAGAATATCGGCACGTGTACAATAGCATGGATAGGTCATGTCTTGCGCTTTAAGCATTTGCAGATAATGCTCGTATATGTTGCCACGCTGGCTTTGATAATAAGGTCCTTCATCCCACTGCAGTCCCAACCACTCAAGGTCGTCCATTATCAAGTCTGCCCATTGTTGTCGAGAGCGTTGCGGGTCAATGTCCTCAATACGCAATAGCCACTCTCCACCTTTCGACTTAGCCGAAAGCCATGACAGCAAAGCACTGAATACATTGCCCAAGTGCATACGCCCTGTAGGCGAAGGGGCAAAACGTCCTTTAATGTTATTATTGTTCATACTGTATATACTCATATGATATTAATAGGAGGTACGGTAAATATATTGGGCGAGCCTGATTAATATACCGGACGAGCCACTGGGGGATATATATATGAAAAAAGGAAGTTCCTTTTATAAGAACTTCCTTCTTGTTGGGTGGCAGGTGGGACTCGAACCCACGACATTCAGAACCACAATCTGACGCTCTAACCAACTGAACTACGGCCACCATGATTAGTTTGCTTACTTGAAGATTTCGTTACTTCTTTAAAGCGAGTGCAAAGGTAACACATTTAATTTAAACCTCCAAATATTTTGGCAAGTTTTTTCAAAAAAAGTTGCAAATAATTTATTTTACCCCTTTCATCTATTATCCTTACATTCGGTTGGTTTGCAATAAAAGGTTAGACGGATGGCATTACGAGATATTGCCCGCGTAATGCCATCCGTCTAACCTTTTATTCTACCCCGAAGGGTTTTGCTCACAATAGTATGTTCTATATGTTTAACCTAACCTTTAGTTGGCAGGCTGAGCTGGAGCTTGCTGAGCTGGAGCCTGAGCAGCACCGTTAGTAGCAGGAGTAGCCTGCTTTGCATCAGTAGCAGGAGCCTGCTGACTTGCACCAAAACCAGGTGTTGTGTTAGGATTAGTTGTCTGTGTCTCGGTTGCAGCCTTCTCCATAACACTTGTTTCAGTAGAAGAAACAGGAGCGAGGTGGGCACAGATAATGCTGAAAACTACAAGTGAGGCAGCGAGACCCCATGTAGCCTTCTCTACGAAGTCGGTAGTCTTGCGTACACCCATAATGGCGTTTGATGACGAGAAGTTTGAAGCCAAACCGCCACCCTTAGACTCTTGGATAAGTACGATGCCAATCATGAGCAACGATGCTATCACAATGAAAATTACGAATAAGATGTAAATCATTTTTATACTTATTATTTATTGTTTATTGTTTGTTATTTTGCTTGTCTTCTGTATATTTTACATAGCCTAAATAGGCGTAAACAGTATCTATCCTATTGCTTCACAACCTTCTCGTTGGCTATGAGTTTCTTTAAGAATCGAATTTGGTCTGCAAAGTAAGCATTTTTTTTTGGATAATTCAAATTTAATCGCTGAATTATTTCAAGAGCCTTCGAATATCTACCTTGTTTTATATATATTTTAGCCAAAGTCTCTGTAAAATAGCTTTCTTCGCCCTCGGCAGGCGTCTCTGCCGGTGTCTCAATCTCGGGTTTGTATGTTGGTTGTTCTTGCAGCTGAATCTTAGCTCCATCCTTGTTAAGGAAGTCGTCTATAAGGCTTTGCCCCTTAAGCTGTGGAGTTTGTTCGGCTTCCTTCTGCTCTTCATCGCTCTCGGTCTTCATAAGATAAGCCACATAGTCGACAGCAGCATCGGCAGGTGTAGGCTTTACCTTGCGTTGCTCATCGCCCTCGGTTGGTTCCGGATTAGAGTCGAGGAAATTGTCGATAATTGAAATAGTGCGGTTGACATCCACTTCCTTCTTTCGTTTGGCAGCCTCAGCAGCTTCTTCGGCAGCCTTTTCAGCCACAGTCTTTATCTTATAACGTGCTCCCTCAACCATATCAAACAGCAACCTACGGTCGGAAATATACAATGCTGCACGTCGCAGTTCATCGTCAAAGGCAGTATCATGCAGCAGATACATGTTCTTAAGCATTAGCAGACGCGCTGTCTGATAGTAGGGATAGAGCGCAACAAGGCTTCGGAGTTCGTACAACGTCTCCTTGTTCATTAGCTCGGGCTGATTTATGAGTCGCACTAAATCCACGTCTTAAGATATTTAAAGGTTTAATGTTTAATCGTTATTGCTGAATGTTTGATGTCCTACAACAGGCGAAGATGTCGCTTATTACCAGTTGGCAACTGTGGCATTGAATATCTGGTCGGCAAGATCCTTTACCATCTGTGTTACAAGTTCCTCTTGTACAGAGGCAAGACTTTGGGTTGTCTCGTACGACTTGCTGGCTGTGAACTGTCGCTCAAAGTCCTCGTTGTGATTGACGTTATTGGTAAATCGAACGTTTACTGTGATAGAAAGTTCAGTCTGTGCCGAGCGTCCGTCGGCTGCCACCGACTTGTTGCGTTGTGTATACTGTGTTATCTCGCCCTCTATCTTAAGGTCGCCACCACGCTTAACCTGTATAAGCTTGGTGTGGTTGGCAAACTCATCCTTAAGTTGATTGTTGAACATCGGTCCCATAGGACCCCATACATAGCTAGAACGTATAGGGAAGTCGGCTATCTGTATGGTCTTGGTCTTGGTATAGTCGATGCTTGCACCATTAAACTTATAGCCCTTGAATGCACACGAGGCAGCCGTCATGGCCACAACGAGTACAAGTGCTATATATATATAATGTGTAAGATGATAAGTTCTTTTCATTCTATAATGGTTTATTGAGGGTACAGCCCACTACTTTTCGAGTCCATACTGCTTAATGCGACGATAGAGAGTGCGGTCGGATATGCCCAACTCTTGTGCCGCTTTCTTGCGATTGCCATTGTTGCGTTCGAGAGCCATCTCCACAGCCTGACGTCCTATGTCACTCAGGTTAAGACTTTCGCTCTCACCAATGTTGATACTATCGGCATCGTTTATCTCTTCGGCCTCAGCCTCCTGATAAGGATCGAAGTGAGGATGTTCAGCATTGTTGAATGTATGCGAGCCATTGCGGTAAGTCTGCTGACCATTATCGTATGGATTAGCGGCATGTGCATACGGCTGTATAGCATGTGCGGCATCGGTGCCTATGCGTGTATCGGGCGAAGATAGCGAAGCCAACTGTCTATTAGCGGCAAACGAGTCGATAGCACGATTGTCGTCTATCTGCTTGCGCAGTGATGTTACCTCATGGCGCAACTCGCTAACGTTGCCACGTAGTTCGTAAAGTATCTTGTACAATATCTCGCGCTCGCTCTCGTACGAGTGGGCACCAGGTGTGGCTGTAGTTGTGAGCTCGGTGCTCTCCTGTCCGTTGGGGATAAACTTGCTCAGCATGTCGGCGTTGATTTCGCGCTGCTGACTTAATACCGACATCTGTTCAGTGATGTTCTTAAGCTGGCGCACATTGCCAGGCCACTTGTATTTAAGCATAAGCGCCTTGGCATCCTCGGTAAGCGTAATACGCGGTATGCGGTATTTCTCTGCCATCTGCATCGTGAATAGACGGAATAGCAAAAGGATATCCTCGCCACGGTCGCGCAATGGAGGCATCTGTACAGGTATGGTATTGAGTCGATAGTATAGGTCCTCGCGGAAGCGTCCCTCGGTTATTGCCTTATGCATGTTGACATTAGTAGCGGCAACAATTCGTACATCGGTCTTCATAACCTTCTGCCCTCCTACTCGAATGTATTCGCCTGTTTCAAGCACACGCAGAAGTCGAGCTTGTGTGGCTATAGGCAATTCGCCTACCTCGTCGAGGAAAATAGTGCCCTTATTGGCTATACCAAAATAGCCCTCGCTTTCGCCTATCGCACCAGTAAAGGAGCCTTTCTCGTGTCCAAATAGCTCGCTGTCGATAGTACCTTCGGGTATAGAACCGCAGTTTATAGCAAAATATTTCTCGCGTTTGCGTGGCGAATTGTCGTGAATAAGTCGTGGAATAATCTCCTTTCCCACTCCACTCTCGCCCATAATGAGCACACTAAGATCGGTCGGCGCCACCTGCAAGGCTACGTCGAGAGCATGGTTCAAAGCATCGCAGTTGCCCACGATGTTGTACCGCTGTTTTATTCTTTGAAGTTCAGAAGTGTCCATTTGGTAGCAAAATTACATATAATTATTGAGAAAAGGGCGATAAATCAGCACTTTTTCCTGTAAAGAAGTTAAATTATCTTGACGTGAAGGAAGGGAGATTTGAGTATAACTTTTTTAATATATTGTTTTTAAAGCACAAGAAATCAAACAACAAACTTTGAGTTATCAATTATAATACTTATATTTGCAAATAAAAATAATGAACAAAGAAGATAAAAATATAGCCCTCTTCGTTGCGTTCTGCATTGAAGAATATGGGGCAGCTAAAAGAATGAGCGGTGAACAAGTGCTTGACTTGTTCTCCCAATACGGTGTAATAGAATATCTTAGCAAATGCTTTGAGCCGCTTCACACCCAAGGCCGTGAATGGCTTATTGCTGAAATTGACGAGTTTATTGAAATTAGGAAACAAAAAGAATTATGAAGATATATCATGGCAGCTTAGAAGTGGTGGAACATCCCATAATTCTCAAACCCAATCGCAAACTCGACTACGGCGATGGATTCTACACCACAACCTCAAAGAAACAAGCAAAGGAATGGGTTGAAAGACGCATGCTTGAAAAACATTCGACATGTGGTCATATAATCGCAAGCCTCTCTCATATTCTTATGAAATACCCCTACTCTCTTGTTCTTCTGTTCTTCTTACTTAATGCACCCGGCGCCGAAGTTGTCTTTATCAGCAACAATCCTATACCTGTCCACACCAACTCGCGCACTCTTACAATAAGAGCCACAAATGCTCCCTGACTGGCTTTTAGTCCAAGACCTGCAGCCGACATAAGGAAACCGCCCTCCCTGCCACCAAGCTGCAAGGGAATAAAGAACAGGAGGTTGGCAAATAGAGATGTAAAGGCGAGGATAAGAATACAATCGGCATAGTTGGCAGAAGGCATGAGCACACGCAATACAAAGTATATCTCGGCTGCCGAACATATACGGCACATTAGCTCAAGTAGTACAGCCGACACAAACGTGCGACGGTTCTGATTGTGCAAAGCTGCTATCTGACAATCAACAGTATCTAACTGCTGACGATGTTGGTCGACAAAACGGGTTGCCCAATTGCGCAAGCCTGGAACCGAACTAAGCAAACCAAGGGCACGATGGGCAAGTCCCTTGCGATAGCCTACTATGAAAAACCATAATCCAAGCAAGCAGAACAACGTAACAGCCGTTAGCAGTACACCCATAAAGACATCGAGTGAACGCACAACAAGGTAAAGCGCTACGGACAATAGCCAGAACCAGAAATGACTGAAGATATGGGTCATGGCAAAGAGTATGACCGATGACGATGCACGTTCGGCTCCGATGATTGGCGATAGCGACATAATGCGGTAGGGCTCGCCACCCAACAGACCACCTGGCGTAGCATAGTTGAGGGCAAAACCTGAGACTGTAATTTTATATAGCCACCAGAAACGTACTGGTGTTTTACCACCCGAATTAATGATGATGTACCACGATGCCGTGTTAAAGATATAAAGGAATGCCCATAGCACAATAACGGCTACAGACCAATAACCAGCATGACACAGCCCACTCCACACCTGAGTGTAGTCGAGCTGTGTCAGCATGAGTATAAGAACAGCCACTCCGAAAAGGAAGAAGGCATTTTTATATTTTGGTTTCAATATCTATTATTCGTTTGTTACGGGTGCAGCCTGTGATGATTCAGCTGCAGGCTTGCTTTCTGCCACAGGTCTTGCGTTATCGTTTCTTGGTGCCTGCTTGCGGTCAGGTCTGAATCCTTCGCGCTTTTTAGGAATTGCAAAGCGCACCTTCTCACTCTCATCGCGCTTCTCATGATATAGCTTTTGCAAAGGATTAGCAAGTGGCTCATCATACTCGGCACGATTGCGCACAATGTCAATAGCCTCGAATATGGCATGACGCAAAGCACTCTCGTCGCTTATACCCTGTCCGGCAGCATCGAAATCGGGAGTCTGTGCAGGTGCTGTACATACAAGAGGCAGCGAGGCAACATAATAGATGCCGTCGTTCTGCATAAGCGTTGTAAATGGAATAACGGCCTGATCGTCGTACATTGCCAGTGTAACATCGAAGGCATCGTATATATTCTCGCCAAAATATTCGTCGGCAGCATAAGGTCCGTAAGCATTGATGCCTTCGTCGGCAGCCTTGCATACAGCCGGACCTATGATGTTCTTCTCCTCATCGCCATTGGCTGTAGAATTGAGTGCAAGCACACCGATGCGTGGATTCGATAGACGGAAGTCGCGCTTCATAGCCTCGTTAATAGTGCGCAACTTAGCCAGAAGCAAGTCTTCGGTGATGTGCGACGGAACATCCTTGATGGCGAGACCATCTGTAGCAAGTGCTATGCGCATCGACTCATTAATGAGCATCTTGATAGCCTTGGCTCCATCGCCGATGCTTGTCTCTGAGTATTGCTTAAGTCCACGATAGGTGAAGTTGGCATCCGACATGTTATCCGGATTTACCGGACAAGCCACAAGCACATCAAATAGCTGACTGCGGAAATCGGTCATAGCTCGGTCGAGCGCCTTAAGCGCTGCCTCGCCCGACTCTTTTGTAGGTATACCAAGGTCTACCTTAACATCGTCGTCGAAACAAGCCAATAGATTAACACGTCCATCCTGTGCATCCTCAGCCTTGTTTATAATACTGAAGTTGGCCTGTGTATCCATTGCCTTGCGATGATAGGCAGCAATCTTAGGCGAACCGTAAATGATGGGAGTACAAAGCTCCAGCATCTCTGGCTCGGCAAAGGTTTTAAAAATAAGCTCATATCCGATACCGTTGGTATCGCCATGCGTTATGGCAACGCGTATTTTTCTATCTTCCATTGTTTATATAATATGTGTATAAATAATATTTTGTGTACAGTTAGTCAATATGCTTTTTGCCCGGCAGATGCCTTATAGGCTCCAACCTTTTCTTTGCCTGTTGCTTGTGCGTGGCATATACTATTGCCTCAAGCTGCATGACAAGGTTGCGCTTCTGCTTTCCTGGTGCATAGACAAAACCTTCTACGGTGACAACATCACGAGGATAATAGCCCCATATAGAACGTGCCACAAGCGGTCCGCCCATAGCATCGCCATGCATTTGCCATAATCCACGCCATTCGTGTGTATATATGTCCTCCCGCTCGTCGTACTTATAGGTAACGCTACAGGCATTGTGCACGGTAGACATATACATAGAGTCGGTCTCGCCCTTGATATTTACCTGCATAACGCTATCGCGCTTGCCGAACGTATGCTTGTATATGCAGATGTTCTGCATAGCCGTAGGCGAATCGTTGGAAATCCAAATAAAGTCCTTGCCACGCTTGCACGATGTCATGTCGGCTGGGATAGGTATATCGAAACCAAACATCCTCTTTACTTCTGCCTCCATGTTGGGATTGTGCTTGCGCCTTATCATCTGCGTATAGGCTTTAAGCTCGTGTTCCTTTAGACGTGCCGTCAACTGCTTGGCATATCCTTGAAGAGCTATGCCTTCTGTTGTTGTGTCGCATAGACATTGTGCGGACGGAGCACATATTAGCGCTATAAGCTGAGGCTCGGCATAACGGTTATTATACCATTTAATGCGCAACTTGTCGTATTTCTTGGGATTGACATCCACAATTATCAGCGAACGTGCATAGCGCAATACTCCCTTTAGAGCCTCTGAGGGCTTGATATTGGGCTCGCTAACATCGAACATTGGTTCGGGTTGCGGCAGTCCATCAATCTCCACACTTAAAGCTTTGTACAAGATACTATCCGCATCGCCCACAACTGTTACCTCAAAAGGTCGTCCGCCACTGGCTGGCAACATACTCTTGCGACCGTTGCAAGCAGCAAGGACAAAACTTAGAAAGGCCAAAAGGGCGAAATGCAAACTTCTATATCTGTACATAATAAACCGTATGTATATATGACTTTATTAACAATCGTCACACATCATCCCCTCCCTATGTAGGAGTGCTCAAGAGTGGAGCTGTTTTCTATCTTCTACTTCCTTTCTTCCTCTATTGTCTTAGCTGTAGACAGCAGTCCGCATGCCGCAAATATGTCCTGTCCACGACTTGCACGTATCGTTGTTATAATGCCATGGTTGTTGAGATAATCGCGGAAAGTCTCCATCTTCTGCTCGTCGCATCCCTCAAGATCTACATTAGGAATTTTGTGGAAACGTATGAGGTTGACACGACAGAACAAACCCTTGGTCAGTTTTACTATCTCGCGGGCATGAGTCATCGAGTCGTTTACACCGCGGAACATAATGTACTCGAACGACAGGCGACGCTGATGTGTAAAGTCGTACTGGTGCATAAGGTTTATTACCTCGGTAATAGACATGCCGCGTTCGGCAGGCATAAGCATGGCACGCTGCTCGGGTATGGGCGAGTGCATGCTGATAGCTACATGACACTCGCTCTCGTCGAGGAATCGCTTAAGCTTGTTCTTTACACCCACGCTACTTACTGTTATGCGCTTGGGGCTCCATGCATAGCCATAATCAGACGTAAGCACCTCTGTTGCCTTAAGCACATTATCAAGATTGTCCATAGGCTCGCCCTGACCCATAAACACAATGTTGGTGAGCTTGTCGCGTTCGGGCAGCGAATATATCTGGTTGAGAATGTCGGCTACAGTAAGATAACCCTCAAAACCCTGTTTGCCTGTTTGGCAGAATAGGCAATTCATCTTGCAACCCACCTCGCACGACACACATAGTGTGGCACGGTCGTGATCGGGTATATATACGGTTTCCACATGCTTGCCCGACGCTGTGGGGAAGAGATACTTTATTGTACCGTCCTTAGACTTCTGGCATTCGATGTGCGGCATACAGCCTATAGTGTACTCGGCAGCAAGCTTGTCGCGGTTTGCCTTTGATATGTTGGTCATGTCGTCTATCGACATCACGTGCTGAACATATAGCCACTTGGCTATCTGACCACCGGTGAAGGCGGGCATACCGAGCGACTTGGCCACTTCCTTAAGTTCGTAAAGCGATAGTCCGAGTAATGTTTTCTTATTTTCTGTCATATATTTGTTGGCATTATTTATGCAAAGTTACTGAAAGTCTTGCACATAACGACATCCTTGTGCGTTTTTTTTGAATTGCATAGCAATATACAGAAATAATTCTTTATTTTCTTTGTCATTTATTTAATTTTGTTTACATTTGCAAACAATTAAAATAGTAATGTTCAAATACAAAAACTACCCCTACAACAGGACCTACTGTTTTAAAACTAAATAGCTTAATTTTTAACATCAAAACATAATATTCTATGAAGAGTGACATCAACAAATCAAAGATGTTGGTATGTCTGCTGTCGTGCGGTATGCTTACCTTAGGCACAGGATGTACTGACAATGATTTCGACTTGTCGAAAATCGACACTACTATTGGTATTGGTGGCGACGAACTAACGTTGCCTACCAACAGCACAGAGAACATCATGCTTGACGATGTACTTGAGCTGAACAACAGCGACTTGGTATATATTGCCGAGAATGGCGACTATATGTTCAAGAAGGAAGGCGATGATTGCGCTCCGGCTCACCCATTGGTTGACAAGGTAGACGTAAGCCAGACCAACATCAAAAACTTGAAGATTGAGGTAACTGTTACTTCTTCGGTGCTGCAATCGGCACGCAAATCACCAAGCCGACTAAAGAAGATTGACGAGGTTAAATCGGGTGGCAAGGTGGCCGAATTTGAATACGTAGGCAAGACTCCTAAGGAAATAAAGGAGATTACATCGGCTGGCGTTTCGGCTGACGTTGTTATCAACATCAACCTGACCGACGAGCTGAAGCAGTTTATTCCTACTTTCAAGACGCTCACTATGCAGATTCCGTCGTACATGCACCTTAACGTGACGTCGTGCTCGGAGAAGAACTACAGCTACGACAAGAATACAGGCAAGATTACACTTACAAACGTTAAGACTGCCTCGCCTATCTACATCAAGGGTATGATTGACGTTCTCGACTTCAAGACCAAGGGCACAAGCACCAGCAAGCTTACATTTAAGCCAGGTGTAGGCAATGCAGACGGCACCGTGGACATGAAGGGCGAGATTGAGACAAACATTGTATTCGACGAGGTGAACGCTACTGCAGGCACCGTTCCTACAAACATGTACTTATCGGCAAAGATGACAATGGGCAAGATAACCATTAACAGCGCTAAGGGTAAGTTTGACCCAGAGATTGACTTGGGCGACCTGGGTAATATTGAGATTAACGATGTGCCCGACTTCCTTACAGGAGACGATGTGCATGTAAACCTATACAACCCGGTTTTAGAGTTGGAGATTAACAGCGACATTGCCATAGCCGGAACGCTTAAAGGCAACATCGTGGCTAAGGACAAGAACAACAAGACTATTGCCCAGGTGGCCATTCCGACAATGAACATCAAGCCTAACGCCACGACACGTATCTGTATATGCAAGTATCCTGACGAGGTGAACAAGTCTAAGTATGATGAGGTGAAGAAGGTGGACAACCTGTCGGACATCTTGGCTACTATACCTAAGACTATACAGTTTGAAGCCGACGCTAATGCAGACGCAACAAAGGAGGCCGAAATAAAACTGGGACATCAATATACCATCACTCCTAAATATAATGTGTCGGCTCCGTTGGCTTTTGACGCTGGTGCGCAGATTACATACCGCGACACTCTCGACGGATGGAACGACGATATCAAGGACTGTGAATTGGCTGAAGGCTCGTACATAGAGCTGAAGTCGGACATTGAAAATAAACTTCCAGCATACCTGAAACTTAGCTCTAACGCTATAGATGTTGACGGCAACGAGATTGCTAAAGAACTTATCGAGGTAAAGGTTTCTAACATGATTGAGGCTTCGACCGACGGTACAACCGCCAAGACTACTCCGGTAACCATCACAATAAGTGAGAAGAAGAAGGGTATGCTGAAGAAGGTGGACGGTCTGACATTCAAGATTGAGGTGGCTGCCGACGACAATGGAAACAATCCTATCGTTGGAAAAACTATCAACGCTTACAACCACACCATCACAGCAAAGAATATCAAGGTGAAGCTTGTTGGAAAGATAATTGCTGACTTTAACTAACCTCTACACAACTCGATTTTATGAAAAGATTAGGTAAATATATACTCGCCGCTACAATGACCTCGGTCTGCGGCAACATGATGGCGCAAGGACTCAACTCGGGATACTTTACAGACGACTATAAGTTCCGCCATACAATGAACCCGGCATTTGAGAACGAGCAGAACTATGTGTCGCTGCCAGCTCTCGGCAACTTGAATGTACGCACTCAAGGCAATTTTGGATTGGGCGACGTGATATTTGACAATCCACGATATGGTCTTGACAGCGACAAGAACAAGACTACATTCATGAACCCGTACATCTCTACAAGCGAGGCTCTTAAGGGTTTCAACAAGGGCGACAACCGCATCAACGCTGATGTGGACATCACATTGCTGTCGGCTGGATTCAAGGCTTTTGGCGGATACAATACTATTTCTATCGATGCCCGAACCAATATCGGCATGTCGCTGCCTTACGAGCTGTTTGAGTTTGCTAAGAACACCGGCAACAAGACATACGAGATGAACGACATCAATGTGCACGCTCAGTCGTTTGTACAGCTTGCTTTCGGCCACTCACGCAACATAGGCGACAAGCTGAGAGTAGGTGCTAAGGTTAAGTTGCTGTTCGGTGCCGCACGCGGCGACCTGCAGATAACCAACCTGCGTGCCGACCTTACAGGCGAGAACAAGTGGACTATGTCGGGCAAGGCTCTTGCCAACGTGTCGATGAAGGGATTTGCATATCAGGAAAAGGAAAAAGAATACAAGCAAGACAATAAGGGCACATACCGCTATATAAACGATGTTGATGTCGATGGTGCCGGAGTTGGCGGATTTGGTATGGCTTTCGACCTTGGTGCTGTATACAAGATTAACGACGACTGGACCGTAAGTGCCGCTCTTATCGACCTTGGCTTTATCAACTGGAACAACAATATGCAGGCTGTAAACAAGCAGCAGACTTTCGAGTTTGAAGGTTTCCACGACATCGCTGTAAAGAAGAACGACAGCAACGGCAACCAGAAACCTAACTCGTTTGCAAGTCAGGGCGACAGCTATTCTGACCAGCTTGCCAACTTTGCCAACCTATCTGACGACGGCGACAAAGGCAGCCGCTCAACTGGTATAGGCGCTACACTTAACCTGGGTGGCGAGTATACTTTCCCGTTGTACCGCAAGCTGCACTTCGGTTTCCTTAGCTCTACACGCTTCAATGGCAAGTATACTTGGACAGAGGGCCGCCTTAGCGCCAACGTAGCTCCGCTGAAATGGATTGACGGTGGCGTGAACTTTGCCGTTAACAGCTTTACTGCAAGCTGCGGATGGATACTGAACATCCACCCAAAGGGCATGAATATCTTTGTAGGTATGGACCATATCGTGGGCAAGACAAGCAAGGAATTTATTCCGCTTAGCTCTAACGCAAGCGTGAACCTCGGCTTTAACGTTGCTTTCTAACAGAATTCTCGTTAAAGGATTTTTTATGGCTTAAGCAATGAGGCAAAGCTCGGATTTGCCTCATTGTATTTGCAAAAACAAAATTATACCGTTCGTTCAGGGAGCTGCCCTGGACGAACGGATATTATAACCAATATGCCCTGAAAGGCTGTATATTCCATGAATTCGAACATTTTTATTCCATATATTCAAGCAATATTCAACGGCACAAAGTAAATTATATTAAATTGGCAAGTAAATTATATTAAATTGGCAAGTAAATTATATTGCTTTTTAAAAGCGAATAATCTTACAAATCGACATCATCCAATTATATTTACAACAATCATTATGACAAAAAGAGAAGAGAATTGGCTCAAAGGATACGAAACCTTGAAAAACTATATCGAAGAGCACAAACAACTGCCAAACAAGAAGAAGGTGGAAAACCGAGGCTTGCTTAACTGGTGGAAATATAATAAGAAATGTATTAAGCAAGGAACGCTTGACGACGAGAAAGTGAGGATGCTGACCGAACTTAGCAACATGCGAAACATCAAGCAATAAAATCTTGCTATATAAAAAAAACAGAATACTTAAGTCTGACTAAATCAAAATTTGTCCGACTCAAGTATGTCCTTAACAGTCAACTTAGAATGACTCTTGGCGTATTGTTCCACTATAGCAGTATACTTGGTGTTGAACACCTTCTTGCCAAGCAACCAGTTGACCGACCACATTATCTTGCCTATATGAAGATCGCGCTCGTATTGCGAGCGGGTTTCATTGTTCTTCAACGGATACATTCCCAAGAGATAGAAACTCATACAATCGGGCACAATATACTCACGTGTCATTAGCTTGCGCTGGTCCTCAGTATAAAAGCGGCTGTATAGGGGATAATCCTTGCCAAGATACTTGTCAAGAGAGATGCCAATGGAATTGTTGCCTATAATAACACTTTGGTCCAACGCACCAATCTGAGTGTAGATGACAGGCATACGCATATTGGGGCAAAGCTTCTTCAACTTCTTGAAGGCAGCGCTAAACTGCTTGTTTACATCGTTCATATTGGCATACTGCAACTCGGCATCAGCTATGAGCGACTGCAAAATTGTGTCTTGGTAGAAATTAAGAAACTTAGAATTTATCTCAGGGTCGTTAACCTCGCCTAAACGAAGCACATCCTCGATAAGTGTACGGGTTTCCATCGAATATTCAATATTCATCTGCTGAAGAGCAGAGAAATCACCTGTGGTAAGATAACGGCTTTGAAGACGGTCATAACGCTGAACTTCGACAAGCATTGTCTGACTGTCTTCACCATATTGCTTCAACTTCAATTCGCAAGCGGTTGAAGCCAATAATATAACGGTTACTATAATTAGATATATCTTTCTCACAATAGGCAAATACTGAATATTCTTTTGCAAAAATACTAAAAAAGTTTTTAAAAACAAAGCATTCAGCTAAAAAAGTTAAACGTCAAGCCTAATTTTGACGTTTAACTTTTAAAAATTTATAAACTCATACTGTTTTTTCAGTTTTTATTTGTAAGTATGCTTGCCCTTGACATAATACATCCAAAGGATGCTATAGGGCTTGCGCATCTTACAGGACTTATCTACACGGCGTGCCTGTATGCGCTTGCGGTCTTCGGCAAAATCGGACCGCCATGCCTTAAAGGCACGACGACCACGCAACACAGCTCGAAACTCTCCCCAATTGCGGTCTAACAAAAGCGACTTGAAGGCTGCCACATAGTCGAGCCAGAACCTAACTCGCATTACATGACGTAATTCTTGCTCGGGCAGATTCTTGTATAGCATGGTTAGATTGTTGCGAAAATTGAGATAGGTCTTCATAGGATTGCCCTTTGGAAGCGTTCCGCCTCCTACATGATATACCACACTTTGGGGTACGCAATATATCTTACGACCAAAACTGCTTAGACGCCAACAAAGGTCTATCTCCTCGCAATGAGCAAAGAATCGACCATCAAGAGCACCTGCATCCCAATAGTCGGCACGACGTATCATCAATGCGGCTCCGGTGGCCCAAAGCACTTCGGCAACATCATCATACTGACCTTCATCCTTTTCTACTGTATCAAATATGCGACCACGACAGAATGGATAGCCATAACGATCAAGATAACCACCACTGGCACCAGCATATTCAAACATATCACGAGTATGCTCGGCACGCAACTTAGGCTGGCAAGCTGCCGCTTCAAGATGAGCATCCATAAACTCAACAAGCAAGTTAAGCCAGCCTTCTGTTACCTCTACATCACTATTCAAAAGCATATAATACTCGTTGTCTACCTGCTTAAGAGCACGATTGTAGCCTTCTGCAAAACCGTAGTTCTTGTCAAGAACTATGGTCTGGACAGAGGGAAATTCATCGCGAAGCAACTGCAAAGAGTTGTCGGTGGATGCATTGTCGGCTACAATAATGTCGGCTACATCCTGCGAGTACTCTATAACAGACGGCAGGAAACGATGCATCATTTTGGCACCATTCCAGTTGAGTATAACAATAGCAACTCTCTTCATAACGAACCGGTGTTTACTGTCAACTAAATTATCTCTGCCTTAAGTGCCGAATGATCATGATTGAATCCGCCAAGACGCACTCGGATTAGCTTGTTGTCATATTCGTCGCAAGCCTCACGCGGCGACAATTCTACACGTATGTAGTTGTCGGTGAATCCGTGCATAGACTTTCCGCGAACAGCCTTCTCAAACAATACTTCACGCTCTGTACCGATATAACGTTCGTAGAATTCGATACGCTTCTTCTCGCTTAGCTCGAGCAACTGCTTGCTGCGCTGCTTCTTGTCGGCATCATTTACTATATAAGGTATGCGAAGGGCTGCAGTTCCAGGACGCTCGCTATAAGGAAATACATGCAACTGGGTTACATCTACATCTTCAAGGAAGTCGTAACACTCGGTAAAGCACTCTGGTGTCTCACCACGGCATCCCACCATTACGTCTACACCAATGAAGGCATCAGGCATACGCTCCTTGATAAGAGATATCTTATGGGCAAATAGAGCTTTGTCGTAACGACGATGCATCAAGCGCAACACCTCATCACTACCACTCTGCAAAGGAATGTGGAAGTGAGGCATAAAGGCTCGGCTCGTGGCACAAAAGTTGATAAGCTCGTCGGAAAGAAGGTCGGGCTCCATCGAACTGATACGATAACGCTCTATACCTTCTACTTGGTCAAGGGCCTTAACAAGATCTACAAAGCTTTCGCCTGTAGTTTTGCCAAAGTCGCCTATGTTTACACCTGTCAATACAATCTCTTTTCCTCCCTCTTCGGCTGCTTGTTGAGCCTGTGCCACAAGCGAGTCAATAGACGGATTACGCGAGTTGCCTCTGGCGTAGGGGATAGTACAATAGGTGCAGTAATAGTCGCAACCATCCTGTACCTTTAGGAAGTAACGGGTACGATTACCACGAGAACATGATGGAGCAAACGACTTTATGTTCTTGGTCTTAACCGAAAAGTACTGATGAAGCGAATTATTTTCATTACTCTCTCCCATCTCACGCTCCGATTCCTTTGATGTCCAAGCATCACTTAAGAACTGAATGAGGTCGGCTTTCTCATTTGAACCAAGAACCAAATCAACACCTTCTATCTTGCTGACACGCTCAGACTCTAACTGGGCATAACATCCTGTTACTACAACAAAGGCTCCTGGATTCTCGCGAACCATTCTATGTATGGCCTGTCGACATTTATGGTCGGCCACTTCTGTTACCGAACATGTGTTAATAAGACAAAGGTCGGCTTTCTCGCCTTCCTGTACACCTGTTACGCCAAGCTCCATCAACATCTTGCCAAATGTTGAGGTCTCTGAGAAGTTAAGCTTGCAGCCAAGGGTATAGTAGGCGGCTTTCTTATTCTGGAATACTGCTGTATTTATCATCTAATATATGTATATATATAATATGTATCTTGTTTGGTGACTGCAAAGTTACTCAAAATTATGCTACTAATCACACCTTGCACTTATTTTTACACTAATAAGCATTCCTTTAGTTTACCTGTAAGCTCTATACATAGCCTTTTGTGCGCACACAAAAACATCTAAAAACATTAAATTTAAGCTATGATCAATAGCTAATAAAAACATTAACATTTATTCACAGTCTGTATATTATTGATTTTCAATGATTTATAAGATGGTTACAAAATAGTCGAAAAAAAAACCTTAAAACATTAACGCGGTATCAAAAAAATACTTACCTTTGCAATGTTTTAATAAACAAATGATTGTTTTACAGATTTAAAAAGCAAAGAAAATGAAGAAATTAGTTTTAATGTTCGTAGCTATCGCAGCTATCTCTTTCGCATCTTGTGGTAACAAAACAGCTGCTCCTGCAGCAAACGCTGACAGCGATACCGTTCAGGTAGCTGACACAACTGTTGACACAACAACTGTTGCTGATACTACAAATGCTCAGTAATTCGATAGTTCGAACAGAAAAATGAGAGATTAACCGCTGACCTTCGGGTCGGCGGTTTTTTCGTTTATATAATACTATATCTATGACTATCAAATATAATAAACTTGAAACGGTTGCTTCGGTTGCTACAACATTCTTTATTACAACTGCAACCTTTAATGCAACTACAGCACAGACCAAGACTGCAACGAAAACACTTGAACTCTGGCATGTTGGAGCTGTTGTTAGCTATGATGAGGTTATGACATTCGGCATAGACAACTGTTTCACACAACATAATATTGACAACGCTCTCTTCAAACGTATCTACGGCAAGTCGTTCAAACATAATTGTACTATCAAACGTACTGAGTTGCGCTATCTACATCTACTACATTATACTATAGATGGACACATAAAGCTTGGCGAAATGATTTGCCATAAGGATGTGGCTGCCGATCTTATTAGTATCTTCAGACAACTATTCAATGCAAAATATCCAATAGAACGAATGAAACTCATCGATGATTATAATGCAGATGATGTCACGTCTATGAACCATAACAACACTACATGCTTCAACTATCGGGTTGTGGCAGGATCTAAGAAGTTGTCTAACCATAGTATGGGCAAGGCTGTAGATATTAATCCATTGTACAACCCATACGTTAAACGACGTGCAGATGGCTCTTATAAAATAAGTCCTGAAACGGGACGCAAATATGCCAACCGCTCCAGGAACTTTAAATATAAGATAGATAAAGACGATCTAGCTTATCGCCTATTTACTAAACACGGATTTCGTTGGGGTGGAAATTACCGATCACTTAAAGACTATCAGCACTTTGAAAAGTACTAAGCTGACGCTCTCTACGGCGCATATTTTGAAACAATCGTAAAGCACAATACAACGATGCCAGTATACCTATAAAACCTCCTGCATAACCAATATAGGATACAGAAGTGTTACTTACCACTAAGCCACCTATATATGCGCCACATCCTATTCCAAGATTGAATATTCCAGAGAATATAGACATTGCAATAGACGTTGCTTCTTTAGGCGCAAAACGTATCGTATTGTCCTGGAAAGCGATGTTAAACGCTGTTGCCATAGCTCCCCAAAAAATACATACTAATATCATTGTAAACATACAAAAAGCTGCTACTTGCATTAATATCAAAGATAAGGCTGTTCCAAATGTTACAACAAATATAAAGCGATAGCGATTGGACATATAATATTTTGAGAAAGCTATACTGCCTAACATTCCTGATGCTCCAAAAAACACAAGCGTTGCGGTTACAACATCTTGTGGCATATTCGCTATCCTTCCCAAGAATGGTTCTATATAACTGTATCCAGTATAATGGGCTGTGGCAAAAAGAACTGACATTACAAATACGCCTACAAGCACCTTATTGTATAATAAAATAGGTAATTTCTTTACAGAGAACTTTCCACGACTCTCAAGCCTTGGAAATACCATAGCAATTAATACAAATATTGCTGCTGCAATAACACCTAAACAGAAGAAAGTCATTCGCCATCCAATATATAGACCTATCACACGTCCAAGCGGCAAGCCTATTACCATAGCTACAGAGGAACCCGTAGCAATAGTGCTTAATCCAAGTGCTCGCCTACCATTAGGAACTATTCGTACAGCAAGAGGCGATGCAATAGACCAAAAAATTGCATGGGCGCAAGCCACTCCAATACGTGAAAGCATAAACATATAATAACCATCTGCTATTGCTGATATTATATGACTGACAACAAACAATGCTGTAATACCTAATAACAACCGCTTTAACTCCATCTTTGAAACCAGAATCATAAGTGGCAACGACATTAAAGCCACTACCCATGCATATACTGATATTAATAGTCCAGCACGAGTATCACTGATATTTAAATCAAAAGCAATATCCGTCAGAAGTCCTATGGGCATAAATTCTGACGTATTAAACACAAAGACAGCAAATGTTAGACCTATTAAGGGTAACCAAGAAGTAAATGAGTTTTTCAATTGCATTATTATAAAACGTGTTATTGTTGTCCTAAAACAACTATGTAATGAATATAAATTAATTGTATTTTGAAGTGTAGCCAAAGGCCTTTACTACCACAATGAGACTTCTGTATATAAAAAAAGGTCTCCAAAGTCGTTAGACCTTGAAGACCTCAAGTAAAGAAGGCAGCCACCTACTCTCCCGCATTGCATTGCAGTACCATCGGCGCAAGCGGGCTTAACTTCTCTGTTCGGAATGGGAAGAGGTGGGACACCGCCGCAATAACCGCCTAATATTCGTTCGCTGCGACAATTAGTAATTTTTAATTATTAATTCGTCACGCGTATAAGTTAGACACGTTGATATAGCAAAACTTGTTGTTAAATCGTCAACAACTGAAAGCACGACTACTTAAGAAGAAAGTCTCGGGCAATTAGTACTGCTCGGCTTTGACGTCAC
>ERZ1034939.272-NODE-272-length-36251-cov-43.894684_pt1 | contig 36251 bp, 41 predicted proteins | sample MGYA00520626_ERZ1034939 | MGnify/ENA primary metagenome ERZ1034939 (study PRJEB33766, sample SAMN09781751) | gut metagenome | biome: gut microbiome | host: Homo sapiens | place: Madagascar | study: EMG produced TPA metagenomics assembly of the PRJNA485056 data...
GTGTCATAATACTATTCTCCTTTTTCTGTTTCGTCTGGTGCAGTCGCTTCTTCTAATTGTTGTTGAAGCTCCGCGTTTTGTTTTTGTAATTGTTCGACTTGTGCTTGTAGAGTTGCTTTATCAAGTGATAATTGTGCAATTTCTAAAGCTAGTTTTGATTGAATGTTTTGATTTAAATCCACATTATACCTACTTCCTTACATAAATCATTTAAAATACCTTCTAAACTTTTACTGCGGCCATAAAATTGTATATCTGGTGTAAGGATGGCAGCGTTGCTTCCGGTGTCTAAAAACATCGAATAATTCCATGCTCCTTTTGAGCCGTTAACGTAGCTGTTGATACGGTTAACTTCATCTTTGTTACTATTAATAGTAATAGCGTTTTTATAGTTAGGCTCCTTTACACCTTCGCTAGTGAAAAAAATTCTTTCGCCATTAAGTACCGCTCTACTAAAACTAGTAAACATATCTATACTCAAACCTACACGACGCGTTGCTGAAGTTAGATTTGTACTATTAAATGCAAGTGCATTTATTGAACTCCAACTGCTTTCAGCTTTCACTTCACAATTCCAAGGGAATAAGCCAATTTGAGATTTGTAATTACCATTTGTTTGACTAATGGTTGCATACAAACTATTATTAAATATTATCTCTCCAGTCTGTAAATTTAACGTTGTCGCGCCATTTAAGCTGGTTAGTTTATTTCCTCTAAACATATCACCTGTAATACTACCAGCCGCTATCTTATCTGCTGTAATACTACCAGTTGCTAAATGGTTAGTCGTAATCGCACCTGCGGCGATATTCGCTGCACTAATTGTTCCTGTTTTGATTTGTGCGCTGGTAATTGTGCCACTTGCAATTTGACTGGCTGTTATACTACCTGCTTTGATTTTGGCAGCGTCTAACGTACCAGCTGTTATACGGTCACCATTAATGCTGTTGGCTGTCATTTTGGCGGTGGTTACTGCACCCGCCTTAATTGCGTCAGCTGTAATCGCTCCTGTGGCTATTACATCAGCAGTAATGATTTTACCGTTCAAATGTGCCGTATTAATCGATTTGCTAGCTATCTTAGTACTTGTGATAGCACCATTAACAATCATGTTGCCTGTGACGTTAATCTTGTCAGAGAACAGATTAATAGCGCCCTGATTAACAGCAAAATAAGAACCAATCGCATTAGCAACATCAGTTGTTGACTTGCCAGCTTTCATGACGATTCCGTCTGTATTAATAGTCAAGTTAGCACTCTTGACTGTTGATTTATCCAATGCAGACACGCTCGCTTTGATAGCGTCGGTCGTCTGTTTGATTTCAGATTGCGCAGTGATTAATTTAGCGTCATAGTCTTCAGGCGCAGGCACGTAGCTAGTGGCCGTTGGACCTTTCTCAACTTTCGGATTGCTGTCTCTCGGAAACGAAATCCACATATATGAGACGCCGGCAGGAATTGTGACAGTAAATTCATCTTCGTACTTTGCGAAACGACTTACAAGACCAAAACTTGAATCAAGATACGATGTTCGCCACCATTCATAACTTTTGCCTGAAGTCTTTTTAGTGAAAGTATACTTTTCACCAGGCGACACTTTGATAGCTTCTTTGATTGTAGCTGTGTTTTCAGTTGAGGCTGTGGGTGTCGGGTACACTTCGGAACCGACAAGCCTTGTGTTTGGAGTAGCAGTGCTTGTGATTAGCAAATTCTTATTATCGACGTTTGGTATCTTAGCTTCGACGGCAGACACGGCGCTTGTTATCTGTCCAGGAACTGCTTCGATTTTTGTTTTTAGGCTACTGACATTACCATTTGTTGCTTGCAAATTACTTTGTAGATTAGCGACTAGTTTATCATTGCTAGCTTGATAGTTAGCAAGGTTGGTTTTAGTCGTGTCGGCAGTTATTGTAGTCGCTGTCAAGTCAGCTTTAACACCATTCAAGCCAGTTTCAAGCGTTGCTGTTTTTTTGCTCGTATTATCTGCAGTTGTTTTAACTTGTGATAACGTTGTTTTAGTGCTTGTCAAGTCATCTTCAACCGTTTTAGTCCGAGCAGTAACGCTTGCAATGTCTTTGCCGTTTTGAGCTACTGTCTTACTTAACTCGCTGACAGTCGTCTTCGTACCGTTTGCTGTTTCTTCAACGCTACTTACACGTTTAGTCAATTCAGACTGTGCGTTGGCTTGTGCAATCAACTGACTAGCTTGTGCTTGCAAGTCTTGCTTAGCAGTATTTGCAGTTGACGTTGTGGTAGTTAAATCAGTTTTGACTTTGGCTAAGTCAGATTTTAAACTATTGACAGCTGTGTTCGCTTGTTCCGCTACTCCTGCTGTTGCTTGATTGATTTCATCAGCGTATGTTTTAGCGTTAGTTTCTGCTTGCATTTTAGCTGTGTCAATCTGTGTTTTAATTTCAGCTTTTGAGGTGGCGAGTTTTTTTGTAATAGTCGCTTCGAATTCTTCACGATTTGGAACGTCTTTTAGTTCATCAGCAATCTGTTTTTTGAATGCTTCAACATCATTAACAATAGGTAGCTCTTCCCAATCTGCTCCAGTCCAGTAATACATTTTCGTTGTGTCGCCGACTGTCAAATAAAGTGAGTCACCTCTATGTAATGTACCTTTTGGCTCATCTTTTGGAAATTCATTACCAAAATAAATAGTACTTTTACCATCTGCAGAAACTAGCGCTTTGTTAGCCGTTTCTACAGCGTTAGCGGCTGAATCTGACGCATTTTGAGCTTGTTTTTTAGTTGAGTTGTAACTTGCTGATAATTTCTTGACTACACCAATGTCATTACAAGTCACTTCATGTTTGATCAACTGACCAGATACGTCGTATTCACTAGCAAATGAAACAATCCTAATTTTTTCTTGAAAATCTAGTGTTTCATTGATAGCCATGATGCAATCACCCGCTGTTGGTTGAGTATAATCATAACCAGCTCGCGTTAAGTCTTCCATGTCAAGAGTAATCGAGATGCTGTAAGAATTATCAACGTTAGCTTTTAATGCAGCAATCATGTTGTCAGCTTGAGTGTAGCGTTCATCAACCAGCGGTTCAGCTTCAAGTTTGCCGTACACGTTGGCTAGTGGGCTTGTGTATTCCGTAACTAGACGTCCTTTAGTATGGTCATTTTCATCAACCCACGCACCGAAACCTTTTTGGTAAGTGACAAAGTCACCAATGTGTTTTTCAATGCCAAGCTCATTCATGTTGAAGTTCTTGCGAACGACTGTAGATAAGTCTGTTCCTGTTTTTTCTAGGATTCTGACAACTTTGCCATTTACTTGAAATTCAACACCTGATGAAGTGATGATATCGTTAAATAATTTTAGACGGCTTTTATATCCAAAAGACTGCTTTTCAAAAGCATAGACCTTCAATAGAGGGTCAATTGTGTAAGTGTAACCACTATCTTTAAAGGTAAAATCAAGATAAGTGACAAATGTGTGCGAACCATCATTTAGTTGTTCATGCACTGATGACTTATCAAAATCCCAAAAGAACTGATGAACAGCGTCAAACGTAACGTGTGTTACCTTACCGTCATCGATAGGTTTAGCATAAGTTACCACGTAAAACTCATCATCAAAACGCAAACGCCAGCCACGTTCGATATTTGATAGGACATAATCACCTGATTCAATTTCACCAGTCAGTGAGCGTTCACCGTTAACAGCATTTGTAACTTTAATAGTGGCAAGTGCACCATGCTCAACATCTCTTTCATCTAAAAATGTAATCAATTCATCACCCCCTATTTATAAAGTTCTTTAAAGTTTAAAATTTTAATTGTGCCATTAAAGTCAGTTTTGTAACTAACCTTTTTTGTTAGACTAGGTTTAATAACAAAGTACGCATAATTAGTACGTGCATTAACATTTGCAAGGTTCTTAGTTGTTTCAATGCCAGTGATTTTGAAAACATCTCCAGCTTTTATATATCCTGTTTGGGAATACGTGAAACGATTATCACCGATTTCAAGATAGAAACCTGATTGATTTCCTGTTGCTGTTAATTCAACAACAAACGGAACTTCCAATTGTGATAACTTAGCAGTTCCAGCATAAGCAATTTGATTGTTAGCTAGCGTTACTGTCTTCGGCGTTGTTTCACCATATGGCAATTCAGCAGTAATAAAACTAATTGAAAAATCATATTTCAATCCTTGACCATAATTGCCAACAAAAGTGAAATCAGCTTCACCTTCTACAGTGACTTTCCAACGATAATGCCAAGCCGTGTGTGGTTGATTTACAAAATCTAAATCCCCAGCCGTTTGACCAGGGATTTGATAATTGTAAAAATCAGTATTGATTGGGTACATTTTAGTGATATAAAAAGGCTCGTCATCTAGTAACAAGCCGAATATATCATCTTTTAGACTCAAGAACTCTTGGACATTCGTAACTGCTACACGTCCAGTCACTTTAATGACTTTAGCAGTAAATGTTGCACCACCAAATACTGTACCGTTACGACCAGTGACAGAACGCTTATCAAGAGAGATTTCAGGTGCGCTGTCGTCAATATTAATATTATAAAAGCCGTAGTCAGACAGCTTGACTGATGCCGTTCCTTTCGTAATTAATAAATCCATGTTTCACCTTCCTAATAATTAAAATAATCATTTTTAGCATCTTCTCTCGCTTCACGTTCTTTCACAGTTGTATAAATCTTGTCGCCGATCAATTCATTATGGACATCAAAGACAGGTTGAGAAAGTTCACTGTTTTTAACCTCATCAGCTAAATCATCAAGTGAAGATGATAAGCCAGATGTGCTAACGCTATTTGATATAGCTAATGAACTACGAACACCCCAGCTTTGGTCTGTAACAGCTAACGCATACTCTTTGCCGATGTCGTTGATTCTACCTATCCAGTCAGACATGCCAATAGCGAAGCCTTCGCCAGTATAGCCACCGAGTGATTTCATCACACGAGATGGTGAGTGAATATCTAATGCTCTACGAATTGTTGCTGTTACTTGTGCTGCGATTCCATTTGCTACCGCGTAAATTGAACCTGCTGAACCAGCAAGACCGCTAGCAAAGCCAGCACCTGCATAATAACCAGCTGAACGCATACCGCCGCTTGTACTGTGCATGGTTGATATCATGTGATTGCCAGCACTGCTTGCAGCTGCGATTGCTCCATTCATGCCACTTTGAACAGCTGAACGAACACCGTTCATGCCAGATTGTGCAGCACTTTTCGCTTTATTAAACGAATTAGTAAATGTAGAATTCATCTTATTTCCAGCAGATTGAACACTACTTGTCACTTTGTTCATGCCACTTTTAACTGCATTTGCAACACCATTCATTGATGATGTCGCTGATGTTTTAACTTTGTTAAAATTGCTTGTAATACTTGATGAAATCTTGTTAGATGCCGAATTGGCAGATGAAGCTGCGGAATTAAGTTCAGATGTGATATTGTTTGATAATCCACTAGCTGAACCACTTGCGTTAGCTTGCATTGATGCCATTTGAGCAGTAACACCACTATTCATAACAGCCGCAGAACTATTTGCATTAGCTTGTGCATTTTGCATGTTGCTTGACACCCCAGCAGACAAGTTCGATGCTTGGTTAACTGCTCCAAGATTCATGCTTGATGTCGCTGTATTAACGCCATTTGCCATAGCTTGTGCTTGAGTAGTTGCGTTAGTATTTGCTGTAGTCATTCCAGTAGCAACGCCATTTGCCATGTTATTCACGTCGTTAATGGTTTGGAAACTCATTTCACCGCTACGTTGTGTGACACCGTCTTTCATGGATTGTGCTTGAGTTGTAGCGTTCAAGCTTGTAAGACCCATACCGAGGTTAATACCGTTTGCCATACTATTAATATCATTAACAGTTTGGAAAGACATTTCGCCACTACGTTTAGTGACTTCGTTCTTCATATTTTCAGCATTAGTTGCTGCATTCATACTTGCTTGTGCTGTACCAGTATTAATGTTATTAGCCATAGCAATTGAATCATTAAGCGCTTGAACACTCATGATACCAGTCTGCGCATTGACGTTTGACGCCATTTGAGTTGCGTTGCTAGTCGCATTCAAATTGGCAAGACCAGTATTCTGACTAATACTATTTAGCGTTGCCATTGTATCTGCACTAGTTTGTGCGCTCATTTGGCTAGTTTGTGTGCCTACAGCTGTGGTCATTTGAGCCGCATCACTGCTAACTTTCGCAGTAGTTTCAGAACTTTTACCAGTGATTGTGTCCCACAACGAACCAAAACCGTTCTTAATACCGTCCCAAACACCTTTCAAAGCGTTAGGGATAGCTTCAAGCATTGCTTGACCAAGCCCCATGATTAATTGAGCACCTGCTGCAAGAATCTGTGGAATATTTTGGATAATTGTTACTGCTAATTGACCAACAAGTTGAATACCTGCAGCAATAATTTGCGGTAAGTTTTGTGTAATCCCTTGAATCAACGATTGAATGATTTGAACAGCTGACTGTACAATCTGTGGTAAGTTCTGAAGAATACCTTGAACCAACATAATGATAAGTTGGACACCAGCTTGCAAGATTTGTGGTAAGTAACTAGCTAGACCAGTAATAAATCCAGTGATAACTTGTGTGGCAATCGAAATAATCGTTGGTAAGTTTTGGATAATACCTTGGACCAAATTAAGGATAATTTGAATACCTGCAGAAATGATTGTCGGCATATTAGCAGATAAACTTTGACCAAAGTTAGTGACGATTTGTTGAGCGTATTGCAAAAGCAATGGCATATTTTGAACTAGACCATTTACCACATTCAAAATGAATTGCATGCCAACAGCTAATAACTGCGGTAATGCACTAGCCATCGAACTAACAAATGTACCAATCACTTGAATAGCTGACGCAATCAAACTACCTGCATTAGCACCTACACCTTGAACAAGACTAGAAATCAGTTGAACACCAGCTTGTACAAGCACTGGAAACATGACAGTAAATGCATTGGCGAATTTAGCGATTAAATCAGCACCACTAGCAATCAATGCTGGAATTTGACTAGTAATACCGTTTACCAAGTTCGTGATGATTTGTGGTCCCCTGGTTGTAACTGTAGCTAATAATTGGTCAATCTGTGCACCAAATTGGCTATTAATCAAACCAAGACCAGCAACGACTAAACCAAGGATTGCCGCAGGTCCAATAACGGCTAATGCCACGCTTGCAACTGAAGTAATCCCATTTGCCATAGTGGACATTGCAGATAGCCCCTGACCAGCTGCTTTGCGAAATCCCTCAGCAGTTGCTTTTCCATCATCATCTAGTTTTAACAATCCAGTAGAGATAATCCCGAAAACATTGCCTATAACAGAACCAGAAGTTTGAGCTTCAACAGCAAGTTTTCCCATTGTAGTTCCTAAACTTCCTAAATATTTCAACGCAGGACCAAAAGCAAATGCACCAACTAATCCTGCAATGGCAGGTGTTAGATTACTTACAGCATCCTGTGCTTTAGACATTTGGTCAGTTGTTAACTTAGTGCCATTCAAAATATGGTCAAGTGCTGGTTCTAAAGCTGTTAGTGAATCTAAGAATTTTTGCAATCCAGCTGATTCACTAAATTTACTAACTAACTTATCTAACCACTGAACTAAATCTGTCAAAATTGGTAAAACCGCTGTCCCAATTTTAATTTGTAATGTTTCAAACGAACCACTAAGATATTCAACAGCACCTTTTAAGTTGTTAAGTTTTTCTTTAGCGACATCCGCTGCAGTTACCTTACTAATTGCAGCTTGCATGGCATCTGCACCAGCAGCACCCTCTTTCATAGCAATGTTAGCAGCACGAATGGCGTCAGTACCAAACATTGTCTTAAGAGCGTTCTGTTGCTGTTCATTAGTTAAACCTTTTAAGCTGTCTTGCAAGATTTGCGAGATTTCACTAAATGACTTAAGCTTACCTTCTGCTGTATAGAATTGATTGGCTCCATCAGCAGTAATAATGCCCAATTGTTTCATTTGAGCTGTCGCAGCTTTAGTTTGCGGAGACAAGTTCAAAAGCATTGTTTTAAGTGAGGTACCAGCATCAGAACCTTTTAAACCGTTTTGGGCAAATACGGCAAGTGCATTGGTTGTATCATTGAATGACATACCGACACCAGATGCGACTGCCGCAACCATTGAAAGACCGTACTTCAATTCATGGACATCTGTCGCTGACGCATTCGCAGCACCCGCTAATTGGTTAGCTGCATCAGCTACACTTAGATTATCTGATTTAAAAGCATTCAAAGCTGTAGATGCAACTTCAGCCGCTTCCGTCAAACTAAGTTCACCAGCAGTGGCTAAGTTAAGAGCACCAGTCAAACCACCATTTAGAATAGCCGATGTATCAACCCCCGCTTTACTCAATTCAGCAATAGCGTCTGCTGCTTCACTAGCAGAAAATGCAGTATCTGCACCAGCTTTTTGAGCCGCCGCATTGAATTGCTTCATTGTTTCAGAGCTAGCACCAGTAAGAGCTTTAATATTGCTCATTTTTTCTTCGAACTCTGCTGCTTTTGAAACTGAACCAACAACCGCGGCCTTAAAACCTTGGAAAACTGCAAATGCCGCACCAAGAGCTGTAACTGTCAAAGTAGTTTTAGTAATACTATTTCCCAGCTCTCCCATTTTTGAACTAATACCATTTAGTGCAGTAGTGGCCTTACTAGACAAATTTGAAAAGCCAGAACCAAGCGAACTAGCCATTTTAGTCGCAACACTTGCAGCTTTACTACTTAAGCTAGTAAGACTACTTCCTACTTTCCCAACAAAAGAATTACTGATTGTATTTGAAGCACTGCTTACTTTTGAACTAATCGTACTAAATGCTGAGCTAACCTTGCTAGACGCCGATGTAGCAAAGCTAGAAACTGAGCTAGTTGCTTTTGTAAAAGCGTTTTGAATAGGCTGAGGGATTTTATTAGCTATTGAGTTGACACCACTCTGTATAGCTGTTAAAGCGGTATTAAACCCATTTTTTATGGGCTGAGGAATCTTTTCACCAATTGATGAAGCTATACGCTGAATTTCGCCAATAGACAGATTTAAGCCTGTGCTAAATGCTGTTCCTAAACGTTTACCAAGTGATTCGCCATTGTTTGCCAACTGTGCCATAATTTGACCAACACGTTGAACTAAACGATTAGAATTATTCACAGCTGCATCCTGTGCTTTCTCAAAAGCACGCTGTGTTGCAGTTGTAATCTTATTCATTGCCGCTTGATAATCAGCAATATCAGCACCGACATAGGCATAAATTGAGCCATCAAATTCTGCCATATAACTCCCTCCTTTCTGTGTTATCTGTTCATGAAATGGTCATTGACTTTTTGCAGACGTTCAGCAAGGCTACTATTAGTCGTTTGCTTATTGTTATTTGCATGAAAGGCTTGTTTAACTTTATTTCTGTCTTTTTTCTTGCTAAGTTTATTTGCACTAGCACGTTTAGCATTCATAGTGTAGCGCATTTCCATAGCAAGCTCTGACAGATTTTCGCGAAAATCAATCTGTCTGTAATGAAGCCCCTCTAAAATTGCGTCAAGTTCCCATTTGTTGCAAGAGTAGATTGTTTCTAAGTCTGTTAAACCAAGACGTGCACACTCGGTTAAGATAGTGCACTTTTCATCTTGCCAATAAGTTTTTCGGTAATTTCGACTTGAAGCGCTTCGCTGTCCTCTTGCGCTTTCATGTATTCTACTGCTGTTTCCAAGTTTTCGATATATTTCAAAATCTTGTTCTTGAAAAAACCAGAGTCAACCATTTCTTGTTGAATTTCTTCAAACAAGCTTTCCGTGTCATCAGCGTCATTATCCACTAGCCAGGTTTCAATCGCTGTGATAGCGTCATCTTCTGAAATAGCTTTACTAAACGATTTGTTAGCTGACAAAAGAATTAAATCAACAAGTCCCTCATCATTACGATTTAGAATGTTGTTAAACAATGTACCGACACCGTCGTTGTTACTTGAACCAGTGTCTTTATTTTTAGTGGCAAGTTGTTTGTCAACCTTAAACATTGTGCGGTAATCAAACTTAATTTCAATGATTTTATTTTTAACTTTAAATTCCATAAGGTGAGTTGTCTCCTAACTAAAAAAATAAAGGCTGGATGTAATATCCAACCTAGATATATTAATCATCTGTTCTCTTGATGTTATCGTAATCACCAGTTGTTGCGCCCGGATTTTGATAGTCATAGACTTCATCAAGCAAAGCAATTTCTTCGGCAGTCAATGGGAATTTACCATTTTTTAGCTTACCAACAATGCTTGCTGTGTAATTAGCTTCGATAATATCTTCAATACCTTCGCTGTATTCAATGTCACCGATTTTAGCATAGCCAAATTTCGCAGGATAAACATCTTTTGCAGGTTCACCATCTTGCGTTTTCAATGTTTCATCAACAAGAACACGCCAAATCTTAACTGATTCTCCTGTGTCGTTCGCTTGCTCGATAATTTCAATTGAAGGGTCTTTTGGTGCAAACTTAGTCGTCAACTCAATTTCGTGGCTGGTACTTGTTTTATCAAGTAAAAGCCCTTGTTGTGTTTGTTCATCTGAATACTCAGCACCGAGTGTCAAACTGCCATCTGTACGATAAGCTGGTAAGATTGCCTTGCTACCAATTTTAGCATGAATAGATTGAATGAAGTAAAAGACCTTTTTACCAGACAATGGTTTAGCAGTCGTTACTGTAATTTGTTCTGCCATGTAACTTTTCTCCTTTAATTAATAAATAGTATCAGATACAGTAATAGAGACGTGGTATACTTCACGTCCTATGCTGTCATCTGGAATGATATTAGCTGTTGCATTTCTACGCCCAATCGCTCTTAAAGCTTTTGCTTTAACTTCTTCAGCATCAGTCCTGCTTGAGCCATCTAAAAAGATGCTAATATTTACCGTGATGTCCTCAATAATAGCCCCAGTTTGTGCTGTTTGAGATGTGTCTGATGAATTAGACCCAATCACAATAAACGGCTCTAGAACGTCTGAATTGGGCAATTTAAAATAGATTGGAATAGCTAACACTTCCAATCTATCGTGTAGTTCTTTTAAAAATAAAGTTGATGGTGAATAAGTCGTCATATATCACCTATCTTTCGTATAATTTGCGTAAATTGCTGATTAATTTTGGTCGTTCAGCATCAAGTGCTGGTTTTAAGTATGGCTGTGCTCGCATTTTTCGGGTTCCTTTTTCCACATATATTGCATAATGTTGCGGTGCAGTAACTTTATAAGTTAGATTGCCTGCTTTTGCTGAAAAAATTGAATTTTTCAGTGCACCAGTATCAACTGGCGCTTTTACCTTAGCCATGCGTTCAATACGCTTACTAGATAAATCTAATTCACGGTTAGTAGCCGTACGTGCTTGCTTGCCTTTGTTAGCAATTAATCTAACCATCTGGTCAACACCATGTACTTTGAATTTAACACTCAAATGTAAATTACCGTCGAATTTTTGTGATGTTTTTTACCCTGTATTTTGCGTTTTTTACCATCATAGATAATTTCAGAAAAACCATCATAGTGTCCTTGCAAATGCAATTTGAAACTATTAAGATTATATGTTCCAAAAATACCGATTTGTTCTGCATTGGTCAAATTGTCTTCCTGACAAGGAATTGGTTCAGATTGTTTCTTAACGACTTTATCACCTAAAAAATCAGCTTCAGTCGTTTCAGTGATTAAAATAACACGTTTGTTATAAATCATATAAACCTAGTAATCCCTTTCGCTTGATAATTTCGACCAATTGCAGCACCCTTCAATGTACTTTCATATTCATCTAAATACTTGTCCCAGCTAAATGAACGACCTTCTTCGCTATCAGCACTAGCACCCTCTGAATTCAAACGATTGTAGCGTTTAATAGCTACATCTCGAATGATGAAAGTTAAACGGTTTGGAATTTCTGTTAACTCGGCTTCGCTAAACTCGTTAAGCTTAGCAAGAACACGGTCAACACTTTCATTGATTGCTAGTTCAATCAACTTGTCCTGCGTTGTATCTTTATCAGAAATCCCTTTAAACAGTTTAACTTCTTCTAAAATCAACGCTTTGTCCATAATCTAGGTTATCCCCCTATCCCTGGTGCTGAAGCAGTTGGCGCTTCGATAGTTGCTTCAATAACACCTTTAGGGATTTCAGCGAATAATTTAAGAGCGCCGAAGAATACTGACTCATATGTAAGGTTATTAAGACTACGGTCACGACCTGAAGCGATCAAACCAGTTTCATCAGTGTAGTCAGCAAACATTCCACCAAGGTCAGAACTGTTCACGTCTAAGTAAGCAAGTACAAGGTTTTCCACTGCAGTTGAGTAAACTTTCCCTTGTGGCACGTTTGGCAACACAATGACATTTTGCATCCCTAAAAAGTTCTTAAGTAATGTCATCCCAAAGACGTTAGAACCGTCTGCACCGACCGCTTTATCGCCAAGATAGTCAGCTACGTCAAGTGAGCTTACGAATGATACAATTGGGGCACCGTCAAATTCTGAAAATGTTTGTAGTTTACCCCAAGATTGAGCTAATGCACCTTGAAGACCTGTTCCTTTAACTTTCGTGGGTTCTGTTTTAAGGAAAGTAAAGAAATCAGTTTTGATACTATTTTGGATTTCGCGCATAATACGTTGGTCCGCTTGGTCAATTGCCAAAGAAGCACCATGACGTGCGATAGCTTCAGCAGAAACGGCACGACGTTTTTTGAACCATTCAACTTGATATTCTTTGTTAAGTGCACGAGTCACTTTAGAAAGTGGAATTGTTTCACCTTCGCCAACACTTGTTTGGTCAATATTAGTTTCCCATTTGTAAGTTCGAATTTTCATGTCAGCTGACAACGGTTCTTTACGTGTCACACCGATCAATTTCAAAAGTTCAGAGATGTTAGTACTAAATTTGTTAACAAAATCAATTGTTTTAATTTCGCCCAAATCGTTCATAACAGTTAATTTTTCTTCAGCCATAAATTAGCCCTTTCTAAATAATTCTAAGTTTTCTGCAATGAGTTTCTGACGCTCGCTTGTGTCCTGAACAGCCATAATTTCAGTTTTAGTCATTGCACCTGCCGTTGTTCCACGACGTGGCTTATCTTGCGTTAGACGCTCATTCACGCGCTTCTCAACAGCTTCATCAAATACCTTTCGAACACTTGCAATGTTGGCTTTGACAGCTTCTGCAGTATCTGCCATGACCACATCAAGAAATTCAATTGGTAAGCCTTCATCTGCCAAAAGACTTTGTGTTTCAATACGCAATTCTTTGACTGCGATTGCTTTCTCACGAGCTTCAAGGTCTGCTAAGCGCTTAGCCTCTTCCTCTTTAGCACGTTCATCTTTTGTCAGTTTTGCTAAACGTTCACCTTCAGACTGTGCTTGTTTAATTTTGTCTTCAGCGTCTTTTTCAGCATTAGCCACGGCACATTGAACACGTTCTTGTACAATGTGGTTAAGCTCAGCTTGAGTGAATGTTTTGTCTGCTTCGGTAGTTTCTGGATTGTCGACTGTTTCCGTTTCAACTACTTCAGTGTTAGTTTCTTCTGCCATGTTGGCTACCTCCGTTTTAAGTCTGTAGTTAGACTAATAACCTTCACCTTTTAACGTCATGAGTAGTTTTGGACAAAATAAAAAGCTGTATTCCTAAAACACAAAAAAGCACCTAGATTAACTCTAATCCTTTGCTTTTTTCGTAAAGTATTACGTTGTTTTTCCTATTTTTCTTAACGATTGTTCATCTAATTCCTCTTCATCAGGAATAACGGCAGAACGGCAATTATAGTGGAAAGGAGGTGCAGTGACACCAGTTTCAAACTCATCAATTCTGTAACGCTTATCTTCACTGTGGATTCTCTTACAAATCTGTGATGTCCTATTGTCCATCTGTACAGATATGCGATAGAATTCCAAACCAGACTCTTCATAGCGTTTGATAGCTGAACGATTGACAATCGCTGTGCCATCAGTCCTAATAAGTGTTTGCGCTCGCGAACGTGCTACATTATACTTCTTAGCAAGTTCCCCAGCCATGCTACGAACATCATCGCCACGAATAAAACCACGCTTCAGAACGTCTCTTAAATCCCTGGCTAAATCATCTGTATTGCCCCAAACTTGCTGCGAATAGTTCCAACCATTGAAAGGCGTATTGATAAGTTCTTTTAATGCTGGTTCATTCAATGCGCCACTATTACCGCCCATCGCTTTTCTATAAGCATACTTAGCAGTTGACTTCAAATAGTTTTCAAACGACTTCTCAATAATGCCTTGCATAACACCAATTTTATAAGTCATTTCAAGGTTTAATGCGTCGAATCGTGTTACTTTTGAACCAGCATATTGTTCATTAAGTCGTTTTAGCAAATCTGGGTTATTTTTGGCCTGCTCACGATACTTCTTAGCGTTCGCTTGATAATCTGATAGGTCGACACCTCTAAGGCGTTGTAGAGCGTCAGAATAGCTCATTTTGTTATCATCAGCATATTTTGTTACAAACGCAAATAAATCACGTTGAATTTGCGCTGACTCGTCTGCGTAAATCTTTTGCAATTTAGCAAACATGTCAATATCTGTACCATCAACATAACGCATAATGTCATTACTACGTTTATGCCAATAATCATTGTACTTCTTCTTGGTCATCAGCAGTCACCTCGCCAATTCGTGGCTCTGGTTCTTGTGGCTCTTCAGCTTTCAGACGTTTCAATTCATCTTCCGCATCAATCCCAGTCACCTGTTCTAACAACTCGTAAACTGTTTGATCACTTACCACACCAAACAACGACTTAGCAATATTTGCGAGTTCAGTATCATTTTGTGGCAAATTAGGACTGAAGATAACAGCAGTTTGATTGATAGCTTGATAATTCGTTGCTTCATTGCCTTTAACTTCCCAGATGTTGACCGCTAAACGCAAACGTCGCATAAGTCCTTTTTTGAACAAGCGTTCTTGTTTGCTGCGATAATTATCAGACGCCATCAGCTTATATTTCATGGATTCACCAGACTGGATACCGCTAAAGTTATTGTCAAGAATATCAGGCGTGAATGTGAAACGTAAAATATCGTTAACTAGACGTTGCTTGTATGCTTCAGCACCAGCTGAGTCGTACTGCTTAACCAAGTATTTGGCATCTGGCTGTGAACCACCAGGATTAGAATTATCATCAAGCACGGCAATCTGTGCTTTTTTAAAGCCAAGTGCCACACCTAAACGACCGTTAGGATTAACACTACCATCTTCAAGATAATCGTTATCATCCGAACCAGTATAAGGATTACCAGTGATTAGCAAAATAGCATCATTACTGTTTTGTTGGAAATTAGCTAGCTCGGATTGTGACAAGTCGTATGCGTCAATATCATCAAGAACCGATTCATAAGCACCTGTGCGGTCCTCATTGTTTTTGAATTCATTAATCGGGACACCTTTCAAATAGTGTTCTGTTTCATCAACTAGATGAAGGCCAAACGTGTCTTGATTGTCGTCAATATACGTATAGATTGTATTATCAGAATACACGCGCACTACTGTTTTACGACGGCCACCGCCATAATCGACTTCGTAATAGTTGACACCAAACAACGATTTTTGTTGGTATGTATCGTCGTAGATGATAAATGTCTGTTCAGGCGCTAAATGATACAGTTTTAAAACAACATTTCCGCTTTCATCTTCTTCTGGATTAAGCAACTCATAAGCGCGTCCATAAATAGACAAGTCAGTCTTAATCAAGATATTATGATAAGCTTCGTTTGTCTGCTCAGAAAACGTATCAATCAATTCTTGGACCGTTTTATCCTCGTTTGTATACTTAACAGGATTGCCAAGCATGTAGCCTTGTTCGAACACTGTAATGTACTTAGCGAAGTCGCTTGAAATACGATTATCGGCCGAAAATTCGTCTGTTTTATCAGGACGATATTTGATGTTATTATCACCTAGATAATAACGTTTAAGCTCTTCCAAACGAGCAATCTGTAACTTATGTGTGTTGATGTATTGTTTTAATTGTTCAATCCATTTTTGAGACGCAAAATCAATAGCTTCATAGTCTTCCGTCAGCATGATAATTTGGTCGTTACTGTGTGGATTAAATCTGGTTTTAGATAAGAATTTTGCCATGTTTTACCTCAAAATAAATAACTTGCTTTCTTCATTTTCTCTCTCGTATTGCTGTTTGCTCTCATATCATCAGCAAACGCGTATCTTGTTGCGTCGATTGTGTGGTTATCCTTATCCTCTAGTCTTGGTTTAGGATTACCGTCACGGTCGACTTGATAGTCAATATTTTCAAATTCTCGTGCAATGTTCGGTGTGCGTTTTGGGTCAATACAAATGAAATCTAAATCATCAAGCCAACGTTCACCAAATTCAACCGAGTCAGGACCTTTTTTAACACCGTACACATTAGGTAGGTTGAAATCACCATGAAGTTCAGCAATAGACTTAGGTTCAGCACTATCTGCGCCAATGCGATCTGATTGATATCCTCGCGACTTAATCCAGTTAGCCGCTTGACGGTTGCTGATTTTCTGACCATAGAATTCATCAATTGCGTAAATACCATTGTGTTTCTTGTCATAATGCCAACGAACGAATGCCAGCGGGTCAGTAGCATAACCAAAGTCAAGACCGTTTCGGATATTATCAAAGTTGGTTATCAAATCATCTGGTATTGTTTCAAAACGTAAGTTATCAAACGGAACAACTCCAGAACCGATTGCCTCGCCAAGATATTCCCAGCGATAACGCCGCTCATCCCTAGCTTTTGTAGCTTCAGCCTCTTCGATGAATTCCTTAGCGATGTATGGATTATCAAGATAAGTCGAATGATGAACAAATGTATTAGCTGGTTGAAACTGTGTCCCATATTTCTTGTTAACCCATGATTGCTTACGCTTAGGCGGGTTGTATGTATAGAAAAACTTATAAAAAAGACCACTACCAAGCTCACCACGTAAAAGCGAGTTAGTAATAGTCTTGACTTCATCTTCATTTTTAAACTCAGCTAATTCTTCAATCCAACCAATTGCAAACGGAAACTGACTGTCTTTCAGTGACTTGATACGTTCTGGATACTGCGCACCACGAAAGACAATATAATTCCCTCGTAGCAAGTATGTAATGCGTAATGGTGATTTATTGAACTTAAACAAGTGTGTCACTTGCTGCTCACTAATTGCCCATTTGAGTTGTTCATAGACTGATTGTTCAAGTGTATTATCTGTCTTACGAATACACACAGCGTTAACTGCATAGCGCATAATAAGCTGAATAATGATATGTGCCACATCTGATGATTTACCAGAACCACGTCCGCCTTCGCACACAACGTGTAAAATGTTTTGATTGAGACTAGCACGCCACACGCTATGAAATTTAGGCGGTATCAAACTTGAAAGCTTAACTGATGTCATCTTCAAACACCACCTGTTCAACAGTAGCATCTAATTCGACTTTATCAGTAAACAATCTATAACGCTTACCAAGCAACTCAGCTGCCTTAGTACGCGCTTGAACTGGTGGAACAGCGTTAATGACTTTTTGTGTACCCTCACCGTCTAAAACAAGCAACGGCTCAGTCTTCTCACCTCTCATGACCGACGTCAAGTATTCCAAGACCTCTTGTTGGTCCGCTACTTTTTGAGATTGCAATTCTGCTAGTTTTTCATCAATGTAAGATTTCACACTCACATTTTCCAACAATTTTACTACATTGCCTTTAGCATAATTTTCTGAATAACCAGCCGTTATAGCCGATTGATAAGCATTTCCAGAGATGATGTACTCATCTGCAAAACGTTGTTGTTTTAAAGTTAATTTAGTGATTTTCCATCACCTCCAATCTAAAATAAAAAGCCACAAAAACGTGTGACCGTAACAGGAACAACTGGGCTCGAACCAGTGACCCTCTGATTAAAAGTCAGTTGCTCTACCATCTGAGCTATGTTCCTACTGCTTATCCAAAAGGTTGCACAAACAAGCATGATACACTCAACCTGCATTGTGTATCGTTTTTAGGCATCTGTCACAAGATGTTTAATCCTTCACCATTTATTTTCAACTCTAGCCATTGTGACCTGACCTATTGCGGCCCTAATCAAAAAGGACGAGAAAGCCTCTCAATAATCCTCGTCCTTACCTTTAAATCTTGATGATACTATAATATCGCATTTTAGGTGACAAAAATACCGTGTTTTTTGTCACTTTTACGAAAAACCATAAAAATCAGCAAAAATTTCTAAAATACGTTGACGTTTACGGTAAATTGTCTTGATTGACATATGCATTTTACCAGCAATGGCGTCCCAGGTATTCACACTACCTCTTGCCCAACGTAGCCAGAAAATACGTTCCATATCGTCGTCTAACATATTCAACGTATTCTCCACTGCATTTTTCTGCGCATACAGGCTATTTAACCGCTGATCACTATCCCAACGCGCTACGGTCGTTTCTGTAGGCTTAGACACAATGTTTGTACGTCCACCACCTACGTTTTCATCATCGTTTGGAACATCGCTAATTTCTAGCTTACGTACTGCAATCTTATGGTCAATGCTCACATAATCAAATAACAGTTCATCAAGTGCTTTTAATTGCGAATTACTTAACTTCCCCACTTTTACATCTCCTTTATGATATAATAAATGTATGCATTAATATCATTTACCAAGGGTCTGCGAAAGCGGGCCTTTTTTGCATAATCCTTAAAAGATAGCTCCTTTCTTTTTAATGATTTTGAGCAGACACACGACTCAAATATGAATTACCATGATTGTGCCTTGTATAATCACGAACGGCTGATGATTCGCTTTAGATTGAGTTATTGTTAAAAAAGGAGTTCCTCATTTCTAAAAATTTATTTCAGCCTATTTGACAGTTAACCACCCGAAAAGCTAACTAATCGTACTAATTTTTGAATGGTAGTTCAAAGCGTGTAAGAAGGAGTGCTTTAACCACCTCCAATATGAAAAATTATTTTCGGGTTATACCCATGGTCGGAATCGAACCGACCTGATACCGTTATGGGTTACCACCGTAGCTATCAGCGTAATACACAATCACTTGATTTTCTTCCAAGAGTTTAATTTGTGCCTTAGCTTGTCTAAGCTCTGTTTTTAACTCTGTCATTTCGGACTTGCCTTCACGTTTACCAATGTCATAGCCAACAGCAATACACATAAACGCCGCAAGCATGATAATTAATCCAATCACTAAAACATCATTTTTCATCTCTCAACCTTTCTCACTTTAAAGCTGTATAAGCGTTTGGTACGATACTGCCATTTGAGATTATTCACTTTTTCAAGTGCTTCTTTGTAGGTGTCAAAGCGGTACGTCTCATCAACCATATTGTCAAAATACAACACTACTTCATACATGACTTACTCCTTTCGCTTGCTTATCTAACCATTCCCAGATAAGATGAAATTGACCATTTACTAATTCATCATTACCGTATTTTTCGCAAATTGCCACAATAGATTGATTCGCCCATTCCCAGTATTCAATCGTTCCAAAACCAAGTTCTTGTGACTTTTGATTACTAGCTTTCATCCAATTAGGAACTTCTGTTTGAAAGAAATCAATATAATCAATCTTCATGTTTAGCAACTCCTTTCAAACAGCAAAACTTTTCAGTAGACACTGTAAGCGACGTTTCTGTTTTGTTTTTTTATCGGAAACAACATCCCAGCTATCTCTTGGCTTTCTAACTGCCTTAGCAGGTGATTCAACAGTGATAATCCCTTCAGCAATGTATTTTTTCAACCTAACATAAGAAATATCAAAATATTCTGTTGCCTCTTTGTAGTAGCCAAAGAATTCTCTACCTGTTGCAACTTCAGTAAACACATTTCTGACATTGCCTGCACCATTTTCTTTCTTACCCACTACAGTAGCATTAGCACGTCCTGTGTGAATACGAGAATCAACAGCAGGTCTTGTCACACCTAAGTGAAACGCATACTCGTCACGCGTGCCTTCAAAAGTTTCACCTGTTTTAGAATCCTCAAATCTGTATATTTTAACTAACGCCACGACTCATGACCTCTTTCATTTTCTTGACGATATGTTTATCTTCTGGCAAGACTTCTCTGTGCAGCAATCGATTCGCTTTGTTTGGAGAAACGTTCAACATCTTGCCGATTACGATATAGTTTTTTAAGTGTTCTTTGTGAGTCCACTCGATAAACTCATCCAACACTTCCAACGCATTTTCTGTGTGTTGTTCATAAAAGCCCACACAATGTTTTGCTTTTAATTTGTTTCCACCTTTGCTACTCATAATGTTTCTAACCTTACATAAATTCCTACTGTGTCAGCCCAAAATTTCTCAATCACTTCACTAGCCACGCGCGAATCATTCACATAGAATCCTGTTCTTTCCATGCAATCTTTTAATAACTTCACCAGGTTATCCGTGTCTGGTTTCGTATGCTTGTATTGACCGTTAGTTGTTCCTTTTATTTTTGGGAACAACCATTTAGTGGTCAGTCTCAACGGACCATCCATTGGTTCTTTTGGTGCATATGGTACTAACAACTCCATAAACATTGCTCGTGTTTCTTTTAGCTCGTCCGGCTCATAGAACTGTGGCTTACCACGAATGACACGGACCTTTTTTTGCTGGTGAGTGACTGTTGGAATTTTTTTCATTGAGATAAAGAATTCAATCATTCTTCCACCTCTACTAAAATATATGTCCTATCTTGGTTTATTTGCCCATAATGAACAACATTGTATTTTACATCTACAATTCTACAAGCAGGATTATTTTCTATATAAGAATTAAGTGCATCTACAGCACCACCTTCATAACAATTATCTTGGAATTCTTTAAAAAATTTTCTCATTCTTCTTCCTCTCTATAATTCAGCCACGGTTCAATAGAACTGTGCTTCCCGCATTTTGGGCATTCAAGATGATATTTACTGCTAAAACTAAGAAAACTAAACATCCCCTTCGTCTCTTTCTTGACATAATCGTGTCTGCAAAAGAATTGTTTCAAATTCTGCCTAAGCTCTTTCTTTTGTTCGTTGAACTTATAAACAAGCATCTTAAGAGTATCGAACATTATTCTTCCACCTCTTTAACTTCATAAGCATTGCTTCCCCAAATATGATATTTAACCAAATCATCTTCTGTGAAGTGATACACTTTCCGTCTTTTAGCTGCATTATCTGTTGTTTTATCATGATGAAGGTCTTTTATTGATGCATAATAGACTAGATATTCACCAGTCAATTTTAATTTTGCTGTATACAGTTTTTCTTTCTCAATCTCACAGCCATATAGCCAAGCTTTTGCGAACACTTCTGAGCTCCGAGAAAGCCAAATTTTTAATTTGTCTGACATTTCCTCATCAGTCATTGCTTCACACAAATCAAAACCGTTATATTTTGCACCTTGAATCCATGTATCAACAAACTGTGGCACCTCTGGCTTTTCTGGTTCATCAATCTGATTAACAATATCAATGGCTATATCCAACTCTACATTCTTAGTACAGCCATCCTTGTAGCATTCTCTTTCTCCACAATGATGTCTTGCTTCTGATTGCATTTTTTTAATTGCTTCCTGTTTATTCATTCTTCCACCTCATTTTTCCATTTTGTTTTATGACTGCTTTTTTATCATTCGCAGTCACGCGCTTGTCGAAAGTTGGTACGAGATGATTTGGGCGTAGCTTAGTCGCCCAATCTCTCGTAACATTCGACTTTCACACATGCGAATCCAAATCACTCCCCAAACTTGGGGTTATTCCCCAAGATTTTCGGCAGTTTTATGCAATATTTTCGCAAAACTGCTTTTTTACTGCGAAACGAAAATTATGCATAAAACTGCTTTTTCGCAATCGTAAATTATGCAATATTTTCGCGCGAAAATTACGAACCGCAGACAGTATTTTCGTAATTTTCGTTTTCGCAATTACTATTTGATTTTGAAAATTTTTCCGTTTTTTAGAACAAAATCATCATGTTTTTGAATATAATTTTCAACTGTTCGTTCTTTAACGTTTAAGAACTCAGCGACCTCTTTTTTAGTTACTGGTTCTTCTGGATGGAAAGCTTTTTGGGCTTCGTACGCATTTTCAAGGTTTTGTTTTCTTTCTTCTGCGTTTTCTTCTTTAGACTTACGACCTTCACGCGCTTTTTGTGTAGCTTTCTTTTGCCATGCTGGCCTATCGTCTTCCAACTGAATGTCCGCAAGAACGCCTGTTGTATCCACGCTATGAACTGGATAGCTGAACCACATGTTGAGCGGTGAGAACTTCGCAAACTCACGAAGTGTACCTTCAACACGCCATGCCGTAGCAATTTTTATTGAATGCTCGACTGTTTGAATTTCATGCAGATAAGTTTTCCTGATCATGATGTCATCAATTGCTTTATCAAAATGTTTGCTCATTTCTGCAACGCTATGCATATCATCAAGCGTGATTTCGTGCTGGTAGTAATCCAAGTTACGTTCTTTGATAGCACGTTTGAACACTTCACATTTTGCCTCATCAGTACGTTGTTTGATGATAGTTTCAGTCAAATCAAGTTCTACTAAGTCAATAAGTGCGTCAGGGTCACGCGCAAACACCCCTGAACCGCTGGCACGGTCCATTGATTTCTTGCCACCTTGTGCACCTTTACTGTGGTGGTGACAGTAGATGACTGAACAGCCTAATTCAGTAGCAACTTTATCGAACTGGTTTGTAAAGTGTGCCATTTGGTCCGCACTGTTTTCATCACCAGTCAACACTTTATAGATTGGGTCGATGATAACAGCTTGATAGTTCTTTTTAAGCGACCGTCTGATTAGCTTAGGTGCCAATTTATCCATTGGAACAGTCTTACCACGCAAGTTCCAAACATCAATATTTTGAAGATTGTTTGCTGGAAGTCCCATAGCGTCGTACACATCTTTAAAACGGTGCAGCGCTGACGGTCTATCAAGTTCTAAATTGACATATAAGACACGCCCTTGTTCACATTGCCAACCAAGCCATTTAGCGCCTTCAGCGATGGCAATGGATAGTTCAATCAATGCAAACGACTTACCAGCTTTAGATGGCCCAGCAATCAACATCTTGTGTCCTTGACGCAAAATCCCATGAATAAGCTCAGGTGCTAGTTCTGGCATGTCATCCCAGCTGTCTAACAGTCCTTCAGGGTCTGGTAAATCATCGTTCAAGTCTTCAACCCATTGATACCACTCTTCATAATTCGCCTTACCAATGTTAGTATCAATCAAAAACTGTTTACGTCCGTCGCGTGTGACACCAGGCATGCGTGATAGACGGCTAGGATTGCGGTTCTGCGTATCAATATCAAGCCCATTCTTCTTACAGATTTGGTAGATATAATCTACACGTTTACGATATTCTTGGTAATCACGCGCGTCTACTTTCACGACTGCGTGCAGTGATTTCTTACCAGAATGGACAAGCGTTGCAATTGGTAACTCTAGCTCTTCAAACAGCGCATATTGTTTACCAATGTCTAATGTATCTGATTCAACGAGCGCATAACGATATTCAGTGACATTGTCATTTTTAACGCCTTTACCATCAAGCGGATTGAATCGAATCCACGCACCTGCTTCTTCTTTGTAGTCACCAAAGACAGCGCCGATGTCATCAGGTGTCTTTTGAAGTAACTGGATAAGCTCACCAGCAGTCCTATCAAAATTCCCTTGCGTTGGTTTATAAATCATGCCATTGTCTGTTTCAATTGGATAAGTTGCTGTTACGTAGCCAACTAAATCCGTTGAATCAAACAGCGTTTCTAAGTACTTGATTAAGTCTTGTGCAGGTTGCCAGTTTAATGGTTCTCTGATTTCCTTGGATTCGACCCAGCTTTTATCAACAATTTGATAGTCACGGTCAATGGTATCTTCCCAATCTAATTCATGAGAATCACCACGTCCGCTTGAGGCAGGTTGCCAGCCACCCTCTTTTGCTAATTGTGTGATTGTGGCTCCTGTTACAACACTACCTGCTTCTTCGTTGAAGGTTGTCCATTTCTTGAAGCATTCACCTTTTTTGTAACGTGTATCAGCTTGTGACCAATTATCCCAGTCCATTGCCGTATAGCCTTCGTGCTTTAAGGCCATACCGATTTGACACCATGTACTGTAATCCACCATGGCAGGATTGATATAATCCAGCAATGGTAGCAGGTCAAAATCTCTCTCTGCCATGTTTATCCTTTCTTATTCTGGTTTAAATTCCGCTGGTCGAATACCACGAGGAACACGCCAACCATTAGCTGCAATACGATTGATTAGATTACTTGCGCCGTCAAATGTCCACATACCAACATTCTTAAAACCGTAGCGTTCTAATAATCGAATTTGTTTAGGTGTTGTAAGGCCTTCTGTTTGACGTTTCTTAAGTCTGTCTAACAATTTGCTAGCCTTACCAAAGTTACCAATGTCATCCGTAAAGATGCCGAACTTCTCTAACGCTTTTAACTGCTTGTCTGTTGGTGGTGTCATCTCAATTCCAAAGGCTGGCACGTAGTCCGCTAAATCTTCTGCCTGGATAGACATTTCAAACTGTAGTGGGTCAACTAATCGACGTTTACGCTTGCGCATTTCTGACAATTGTTTTGCAAGTGCTTCTTCACGTTCCGCCACAACATCCTTGCTAGCTGTTTCTTCAGCTTCCAGCAATTCAAATTGTTGGTTAGCCTGCTCAGCCATGTTTTCGACCATTTTCTTGGCCACTTCAGGACTATCTGTGATTAAATGCGCTGGCCTACATAGCTCGTGACGTTCGGTGTGCCAAAGAAAATCTAAAATCAATAAATTATCTTTTCCTTCAGCTAAACGCGTTCCACGTCCAACCATTTGACTGTACAGCGCCCTGACTTTAGTCGGTCTTAATACCACCACACAGTCAACACTTGGGCAGTCCCAGCCTTCAGTTAGTAGCATGGAATTGCAAAGAACATTGTATTTGCCTTTATCAAAATCTTCTAAGACCTCTGCACGGTCTTCTGACTCACCATTAACTTCAGCAGCTTTAAATCCTTTCTTGTTTAAGATGTCACGGAATTTCTTAGACGTTTTAACAAGTGGTAAAAACACAACTGTTTTACGGTCTGCACATTGTTTAACCATCTCATCTGCGATTTGTTCCAGATATGGGTCTAACGCTGTTCCAACTTCACTAGCCTTAAAATCACCAGCTTGTTGACTGACACTTGATAAGTCCAATGTCAGCGGTATAGTAACTGCTGTAATCTTTGATAAATAACCAGATTTGATTGCATCTACAATTGAATATTCATAAGCAAGGCTGTCAAAGAATTTACCTAAATTCTTTTTGTCTCCCCTGTCTGGCGTTGCTGTAACGCCTAACACATTAGCATCTTCAAAATGTTGCAATACTCGTTGGTAACCATCTGATATAGCGTGATGTGCTTCATCAATCACAATCGTGTCAAAATAATCTGGTGGGAATTGGCTAAGCCGTTTCTCACGTTGCATTGTTTGGACCGAACCAACAACAACACGGAACCATGAACCAATTGATGTGCTTTCTGCTTTCTCTAGTGCTGTTCCTAAGCCTGTAGCGGTTTTTAATTTATCGCTAGCTTGTTCTAAGAGTTCTGACCTATGTGCCAGGACGAGCACCCGCTCGCCCTTTCTCACACGGTCTTCGATAATCTTAGAAAATACGATAGTCTTACCACACCCAGTAGGAAGAACGAGCAATGTGCGTTTTCTGCCCTCTTCCCACTCTTGCTGAACAGCTTCGCGGGCTTCTTCTTGATATTTTCTAAGTTTCATTAGCTACCTCTCTTAAAATTGCCCAGCTTGGAATCCTGCAGCTTGTTGAGGCGCTTGTGGTTGTTGTGGGTATTGTTGAGGTGCTGTTGGTTGCATTGGTTGTTGATATGTAGGCTGTTGTGGTTGATTTTGCACGTTCGCGTTTAATACTTTAGTCCAATCAACTTCATCTGCGTAAATCATTGTTTTAATGTTGTCATATTCACGGTCAGCATATTGTCCAGTACCTTTACGTTTGTTAACTCGACAAACACCTTTAGCACCAACCACGTTGTTCCAATTCATGCGAAGTGGCTCACCGTGTTTCTTTTGACCAATAGAACCAAAGAATGCTGATAACATACCTTCAGTTGATGTGTGCAAGAATAGATTGTGTGTCAATTGTGCAATACCTTCTGCTGTTTCAATTTGAAGGGTAAGTGTTGCTTTATTACATGCTGGAAGTTTACCTGGATTTTGTGGGTTTGGCGTGTGGCGTCCACGTTCAAGGTTTGTTACTGTGAATTGATAGTCACCAGGTGTGAGCTGTACGAATTCTTTTGCATCCGTTACGATTTCATCATCCCAGTCTAGTTCGTGATCAAAGTTGTTGTTAAATTGTGTCATGTTAATGTTCCTCTTTCTGTTAATTATTAAAATGGTAAAATGCGATTGTCTTTAATCATGCTAAAGACTTGTTCCCAAGCACCAATAAGCACGCCGTCGATAAATCCAGGGTCATACATCACTACTGGTGTATTTTCTGGATAGTAACCTTTTTGAGCCACTGCCTTTTGAACTTCAAGCTCTGTGACTTGGTTTTGAATCATCAAATCACGCAAAGCTTGTGGTAAAGCCAAGTTAGGTTCTTGGTAAGGCTGACGTTCTGGCGCAGGCTGTGTCAAGTTTTCAGGTACTTCTGGTTGAGCTTGTGGCGCTGGTTCAGCAGTTGATGTCTGTTCCTGTGCTGTTACCTGTGGAGCAGGTTCAGGCACTGTCTGTTGTGGTTGAGATGCAGGCTGTGTTTGTGCAGGCGCAGGTACTTGATTGAAGATGTGTGCAATGCCTGCATAATCAAACGGCATTTCCTCTGGTAAGTTGTGACGGTTCTTAGCATCCCAAGCTGGGTGGTGTTGCGTGTATAGAACACGTTGCCCACCAGTTGCTTTTTTTTTTTTGTTATCACCTGTCATGACGACTGTTTTGTAATTAGCGAACAAAACCATGTCAGCCCATTCTTTAACGAGCGGTGCAGTTTGTGAGCTTGTTTTTTTACCAAGCTTAAGTTCCCAACGGTCATAAGATCCCATCTCGTCAGGCTGTTCAAACTTACGAATTTGGGCATGTGCAGTTAACACAATATTGATACCTAAATCTACAAGTTCTGATAAACTGTTCAAAAAACGTCCTAATTCTTCTTTAACGTAAACATAACCGTTACCATAGCCAAAATCTTCAATACCTTTTTTCTGATGCAGTGCGCAGATATCATCTACTATTAAGCTTTCTGCCCAGTCGATTGTGTCAATAATAAGTGTCTTGCAGCAAGTAGGATTAGCTTTGACCCATGCAATTTCATTTTTTAGCATGGTATAGCTTGACGGTTTATTCAAGCGTGAAACGTCCATGTTGTCGGTTGAGCCTTCGGTGTCAATAAATACTGCCCCTGGGAATTGTGATGCAAAGGTTGACTTACCAATACCTTCAGGACCATAAACGACTACTTTTTGAGCTCGTGCGCGTTTTCCTTTTGTGATTTGCATTGTTATTCCTTTCTAAAATGTGCCTGCTGTGAACGCCGGTTTAGCTGTTGTTGGTTGTTGATGTGCTTCGTTAACGACTGAGTAACCATCTTCGATAATCACAGCACACTCTTCACCAGTTGATACGCGAGTGGCAATAGCTTGTAAGCCTTCTTGTTCTAACCAAGCGCCGAACTGTTCAAGCGTGATTTGATCCATTTGTTCTAGTTTGTCAATCAGAACAAAACCACATTCTGGTTTAAGCTTACGAACAATCGCAGTAGCCACCATAAGCTGTTGACTACCAGACATGTTATCCCACTCTTGCCCTTGATAAAGTAGCTTACCGTCATCAACTGACAAGCCTTCAAGTGGCAAGTCTGCGTTAGTTAACAAATCTGTTTTCTGTTGACGAACAGCCTCGATTTCGTTAGTCAATTGATTATATTGTTCGCGTTGTTGCTTAGCATCTTCTTCTGCTTTATCCTTGTCCAGGTTAGCGCGAACACGTCTGTTAGTTTCGTCAATACGTGCAATATTTTCTTCGATTTCAGCTGTTGACTCGTCGTGCAAATCCATAGCGTCAGTCTGTGCAATTCGTAAATCCTCTGTTAGTTGATCTAATTGCTGTTCAGCTACTCTAAGCTTCTTTTTTAGTTCATCAACTTCTTGTTGTTTGAAGTCATAGTTTTGTTGAATAACTGTCACATTTTGACGTTTACGAGCGTTCTCACCATTCTTAGCTAAGATAGCTTGTTGCTGTTGGATAAGGTCTGAAATGCTCACTAACTCTTTCGGTGCGTCTGGGTAGTATGGTTGTTCTTTTGCAAACTTCTCCTTTTGGTCAGCAATCACACCAATTGCATGACGCTGGTTGTAAATTTCCTTTTCTTTCAGCTCCAATTCAGCTAACTGATCACCAACACCAATGATTTGTAAAAGCGTGTTAGCCTTGTCTTTTGGCGTGCTGTCCATGAATTTAGGAAGATTGATAGCTAACTCTTCCACGAAGCTATCTAACAGCTGTTGCCCTGCTTTTTGGCCATTTGGGTCAACTACTTTAAGCGCACTATTCTTGCCTTTACGTTCAACAACAAGACCAGTTGAGAGTGTCACTTTTAATGTTGGTGGCACCATCGAACCTTCTCGCACAGCTTGACTAGGTTTGTATTTGTTACCACCTAAGGCCCAAGCAATACTGTCTAGGACACTTGTCTTGCCTTGATTATTATTTCCACCAATCACTGTTAAACCAGTTGCAGACGGTTCGATTTTGACAGCTTTAATACGCTTGACATTTTCAATTTCTAATTTATTGATCGTTACCATTTACGATAGCCTTTCTAATTTCTAGCTGGTCAACTTCATCGAGTTGATCAATACATTTTTCAAGGGTTGATTGTAAAATATAGCCCTCTTCGATAATGATGTCTAATAAATTTGCTTTTGCTACAGTCGCAAAGTAATGTTTAGTCAGTTCATTATTTAGACGTCTGTTTTCATCTCTCAAAAATGTGTTTTCATTAATGATTTCCTGCATCATGTGCTTGACTCCATTTTCGGCTATTGCTACGTGCTCGTTCTGTGAAGATGTGGTTTTTGTAATCTTCACTACGATAATAGCGAATGTCTTCATTGCGTCGTTTAAGTAATGTTAATGTAAGTACTTCGGTTAATCCTAAAATCGCTACTGCTACGATTAAATATGTCATGTTAAAACCCCTGTTTCTAATTTCATGTTCTTAAGCATTTCAGCTAACGTTTCTTTTTTTGATAAATATCTGTTACGTGATTTCCACTTTACGAAAAGTGCAAAACCTTCATAATTGATGAAAACAATTTTATGCGTTGGATTGTCAATGTACCTGTTGAAATCTGGATGATCACGCATTTCAGCTGCCCATTGCTTAGCGACTGGCTTACTTAAGCCTTCCCAACGTTGCATGAGATGGTCATAATCGCCCCACTCCGCTTTTTCATCATTACCAACAGCTCTGTAAGTTATTTCAACTTTTGGCATAGCGTATCCCTCTTAAATGTGATATAATTTAGATAAGTTAATTTTGTTAGCGACTGATTGCCGTCAGTTGCTTTTTTTGTGTCAAAAATTTGGCATTACGCTTTTACTCCTTTCTATTGTCTACTGTTCTCAACTAGCAGTTATAGCCCTAGCAAGTCTCTGAATAATGTCATGTATTTTTGGAGGAAATACATAATTTTGATAGATATTTATTAGGAGACCATGAATAAATTAAACCGCGTAAAAATAATATAATAAGGATAATAACTTGCTAGAGCTGTAACTACTAGCTGAGAGATAGTTTTAAATTTTAATCAATTTTGTAATCTTCAATAACTCGTAAGATAAATTGATTAGCTTTCAGGCCACGAGTTGAGCCACTTAAAATATTAGTAACTTCTTGTCTACTCATGCCATATGCAGCTGCTAAAGCTGCTTTTTTGATATTGTTTTCTTTTAAGAAGTCGCAAATTTTTTTGCGTCCGTTTGCAATATCAGGCATCTTTTTTCCTCCCTTATTTAAATAACTGTAAACAAGAAACAACTATTTTTTAAGCTTTTCTTTATATAAGGCTTGACATTTTTTAAAGAGTTTTATAAAATCAAGGTATGCTAAAGAACGCCTATAAATCAATATTCCTAGCTCGCCAAAGCATTTATAAAGACTTATTTGGTTGGTTGTTTTTTTAGTTGTTTCTTATTTACAAAAAATATTTTACAGAACTATTTAAAAATTGTCAAGGATTTTTTACAAAGTTTTTTAAAAATATTTTTTGTCATACCCTAGAAAGGTTGATAAATTAATGTTTCCAACATTTGATATAGTTAAAGAACTATGTAAAAAACAAGGTATTTCTATAAATACTTTAGAAGAAAGAGTTGGTTTCTCTAGAAATTCACTTTATTCTTGGAGAAACAGCTCACCAAAACCTGAAAAGCTAAATGTAATTGCAGATTACTTTAATGTGTCTACAGATTATCTATTGGGTCGCACTGACAATCCAAAAATCGCATCTGATGAAGTTGCAGGTTATACTACTGAAGATTTGCGCAAAATGGCAAAAAACGCCAAAACCTTCGATGGTAAACCGCTTACCGACGAAGACGTTGACGCAATTACAAATATCATTGAAATTTATTTGAAAGGGAGATAGCGGCATGGGTATTGAAAAGATTTTTGATGAAGTGATTAAAACCATCCCCACAATAAACTCATCTAGCGATTATTGGCTTGTTAGGTCTAATTCTGGGGAGTTTTTTACCGACTTTAATATTAATAGTTATATTGGCATTGCATGGAATGAAATCAGTCTTAATGATATAAAATCAGCTAACAATGATTCAGAAATTCTGAAAGATACTCTCCGTAAAAAGCTGAAAACAGATAATGGTCAGGAAATAAGTGAGCAATCCTATGGAAGCATCGCTGGACAACTACTCCGTTTTGTAAATAAAATAAAAGTGAATGATATTGTAGTCGTTCCCTCGGAACACTCTGAAAGTTTTATCGTCGGCAAAGTAATTGGACATCCTTACGAAGACACTATAAATTCAATTCCAAAAGAAAAGGAGTCTGGAGATTACCATAGATCAAATTATATAAAACGAATAAAAGTTAAGTGGATTAACCGATTCAACAGATCGGATGCGGATAGTGCACTGTATAAGATGATTTATACTCACAATACTTTGTCGGATATCAATGATTATAAGCCATTTATTAACCGTGCACTATATAGATATTATATTGAGGATGACAAATTTTATATTTCATTTAAAGTGACTGAAACAGATGACATCTCAAGTGAAAGCTTAGGCCAGTTTATTTATCAATATTCATTACTTAATCGAATGCTATTTCCAGATAACAAATTGGATGTTAAAACAAATGTCCAATCCCCAGGAGATATTGAATTCATCTCACATATTGTGAAAGATGGTCTATATTTATTTGGATTAATTTCTGCAGGAGGAATAGCTTTCATGGGCGGTAAAGTTTCCTTCATGGGTCAAACATTTGAAACTCCAGGTATAATCTCTGGCATCCAGTCTTATAAAACCAAGAAGCGTAGTGAGCAGATTGCAAATGATAAAGAACAACTTGAACTAATCAAAGAAGCTGCCAGGGTATCAAAAGAGCTGCAGGTTCCTATCTCCGCCTTAGGTATTGAAGTTCCAGATAAGTTAGAGAACGCATTAGAATCTGCCGTTTCTAGTACACCAAACGATAGTCACGATGATGATAATGAACACAATTAAAAAAGTACGAGTTATCGAAACTCATACTTGATTAAGGATTTTATTATTAAAGTTAAAAGAAACGATAGGATAAATTGACTAAATGATATTGGATTGAATAACTCAAATATTCTTAGTGAAATTGACCAAATAAATAAAAAAATTGAAAAATTGATTATTATTTCGACAAGATGCTTTGACTTATAATGGAAAAACTTCTTATTGAACAATTTCACCATCTCCTCTCTATCATTACTTACTAGTCATATTGTAACATATATTCTAGAAAAAGCCTTTAAGGAATAAAAATTTTATGACTATTGAAGAACTTGTTGAATCATATGGAGTGACACTAGCTTACTTTGACAATGAGCTATGGCCACGACCTGGAATCTATATTGATGACATTAAAATTATCTTCGTCAATAAATCACTTTCGGAAGAAGCTATGAAGAAAGTTGTTTATCATGAGCTTGGACATCTTGAGCATGATTCTAATCAATATCAAAGACGTCATGAACAATTTGAATTACAAGCTAATCGTCACATGATTCGTCTTCTGTTAAAAGAAGAACTTGAAGAATTAGACTGCGAATTCAATTATGTCAATTTTATGCAAAGGCATCAGCTAACAACTGTAGCAGATGAGTGTATGGTTATTGATGAATACTACAATTTAATGGATATTGTTTAAAAAAATATGTGCAATCACTGAACCACACTAAAAGCTGAGAAGGGAGAATTATTAATGAAGAAAATTGGTTTATTAGGATTAACTTTATTATCTGTTGCAACACTTAGCGCGTGTTCTTCATCAAAGACAGACAATAAAAATGCTTCTTCAAGTTCATCTGTAGAACAGACTACTTCTTCAACAACAGAAACTGCTACTTCATCTTCATCAGCATCTACTGAAGAAACTAAAAAAGCTGTTAGATCAGTTTACGATTCTGTAGTTGTTGGAGACTTAATGAATAATGGTGAAGGCGGAACAACAAAAGACACTGTTATAAATGCTTATGGAAATCCAGCTTCTACTTCTACAACATCATTAAATGGTATGAACGTAGAACAAGTGACTTGGATTGGTAACGGTAACGCTACTGGCATTACTGTATCAATTCAATTTATCAACAATAATGCTACTAGTAAAATGATTTCTGGTTTCCAATTCTCTCGTGATTCTAAAATTGGTTTGACTGAATTTAATAATTTAGCAACTGGCACTTCTTATGCTGACGTAGTGAATACACTGGGCGAACCTGATACAACAAGCGAAAGCTTAATTTCTGGTTCAAAATCTGTTACAGCAAACTGGATTACTGGCATCAAAGGTAACGTCGGTGCAAACTTTGTTTTACAATTTACTAACGATAGTTTAACAAGTAAATCACAGTCTGGTTTGACCGACTAAAAAGAGGAAGATATGAAAAGGGATTTAAAAGAGCTTATCCAAGAACTACTTGATCATATCGATAACAATCCATTAACTGATGAACAAATTGAAAAAATCGAAAAATGGATTAAAGATAATAAAAAGAAGGAGAATAAAAATGGGTGCAACATCAATTTCAGTAAGAAAAGTTAAAAAATTTGATATTCCTGATGGAAAAACAGATATAAAAAAAGCCAATGTAACAATTGGCTCTATTTCTAAAACTAGTAAAACTTTAAATATTGAAAATAAGACATTTATAAAATTTAAAGGTAGTTACACAAAAACTATTGATGATGAAATTTTAGTTTATAATCCTTATGCTGATGAATACCAACAATACAAAAATTACCAAAAAGCTTTCGAATTTGACATTTTTTATTCTTCGTCAGATCAACTGTTATTTCTAAGTACAACAACCCCAATTGCCAAAAAATTTTTAAAAGAACTAGAAAAAATAGATGGTTTGGAAATCGATTATACTTCATTAAAATTTGATTTAAAGGCTATCTCTAATATGATGCCTCAAACAAAAGGTGTTTCATTCAATAGTACCGATGCTGGTGTATCCAGTAAATCCTTTTCTGGTGACGAAGTAGACGTTAATGACGAAGCCATAGAAGCTTTGGATAATGACGAAGCGACAAAAATTATTGGCACTTTAGATATTCTTGGAAAATCTCGTACAATAATGCTAACTCAATCAGGTACAATTTTATCTTTCACATCATTGACAGATTTATCTGATCAAAAAGAGTATCCAATGTTAGAATTTGCAATTGCGACTTTAATGACAATTGGAATGTTACATTAAACGAGAAAGCGGAACATATTCTTTAATAAGTCTTTCAATGTCTTGATAATTTGAAGATGTTCCATAAATTTTATTCAATTTAGTTGTAACTGTTAAATTATTATCAGTAAATTTCAGATCAAAATTTTTAATTTCAGATCTACCAACGTGTTTGACAGTCAATCTATAGAATGGATTATAATTCTTTTCATTTGTTGTTTGAATTGTGACATCATAACGTTCCTTACTATTCGTCGTTTTTGCAAATTGTGAAAATAATTCGTTACGAACACTAATGAACGATTTCCAAAATTTATTGACATCCCTATAAGCAAGTTGATAATCAATTTTTAATGTGAGACGCTCACCATCTAGTTCTTTGTGAAAATTCACAGTTAAGTCACTTTTTAAACCATCTTTTAATATTCTCATATACAAATCTTCCTCGGTCCTCTTTACGTAAGCTTCTTCAATCATATAATTGTTAGCAGTTAGAGATGACCTTACTAAAGATTCTAAATCGGAAAATTTAATATTGTCTTCGACGTATCTAGAACTTTTTGGAGCAAAAGAAACAGTTTTTAAAAATAAATATGCCCTTAACTTGTTCCAGTTTATGTATATCCAATCTATCTCAGAATATAAACTCGAAATTATTGGTACTATCCCAAGAAAACAAGTGAGATTAACAACATTCGGTGAAGTGACAACAGAGTAAAAATTGATAGATGTCCAAATTAATGAAATAACTATTAGAATAATTTTGGTATACTTCATACTCATAGCTCCTTCAAGATCTTATTTTTTTATTAAAACGATTATAACATAAAAAACCTCACACTCGCCTTCGCCAAAAATTGAGTGTAGAGGCAATAAAAAAAGTATAGTAAAAACCTGCATGCGTAGGTCTCTTTACTATACCCATTTTAACATAGAAATGAGGTATTAACAAATGTGGATTGAAGAATTGTCCAATGGTAAATACAAGTATTTCGAACGATATAAAGACCCATATACTGAAAAGTGGCGAAAAGTATCTGTAACGCTTGAAAGTGGTTCTAATCGAGCTAAAAAAGAAGCTCAGAAACTGCTCAATGAAAAAATTGATATGAAACTTGAAAAGTTAAAAACAACAGACGCTTTATTTACAACAGTTTTTGAAGAGTGGTTACCAATCTATAAAGAGACGGTTAAAAAGAGCAGTTTGCACTCTACTTTGGCAACTATCAAACGAATAAAAAAAGATTTTGCTTTAGAGGTTCCAATTTCAAATATAACACCTAAATACATCCAGAATTATATTACTTCAAACGAAGAATGGACGTACAGCCAAAAATATAGGATTAAATCTCTTTTGAACGTTTTCTTTGATTATGCAGTTTCTTTGGAAATAATCGAAAATAATCCAGCTCGAAAGATTGTGTTGAACAAACCTAGAAAGACCGCTGAGGAGTTGGAAGCAGTCGAAAATAAATACCTGGAACCAGACGAACTTAACCGCTTGTTAAAAGAGTTCTACAGAAAACCTATAACTTACAGATACGGACTACTTTCAGAATTCATGACGCTTAACGGTTGTCGTATTGGGGAAGCTGCAGCTTTAAAGCTCAAAAACTACCATAAGGAAAACAAAACCATTGATATACATGGCACGTTAACAAAATACGATGATAACCCAACCACACCGAAAACAACTGCTAGTTATCGAACTGTTTATCTGACAGATAGAGAAGTTGAAATATTAGATGAAATAATATCTATGAACCAGCTTCAAGAAAAGACAACCCCCAAATGGAAAAAATCAGATTTTATCTTTGTGACCAACACAGGAAAATCTGTTCAAAGTTCCGTTTTCGCAAAATCCTTACAAAGAGCAAATGAGCGATTGCAGAGACCAATAGATAAACACATCTCAAGCCATATTTTTAGGCACACAATGATCAGTATGCTAGCTGAATATAATATTCCTTTGAAAGCAATAATGGATAGAGTTGGTCACTCTGACTCTGAAACAACGACTAAAATTTACACACACGTAACTAAAAATATGAAAAACAAAGCTGTTGAAGTTTTGAATCACATAGCAAATAGCAGGCAAAGTTGAAATAACTTTGCCCCTTTTTTGCCCCTTAAACACAAAAAAGAACCTATCCGAAATAGATAGGCTCTCAAAACGTTGATATATCAACGATTATTTTTTCAAGTTGTAGAATGATTTCAATCCACGGTATT
>ERZ1034939.286-NODE-286-length-34645-cov-32.268228_pt1 | contig 34645 bp, 17 predicted proteins | sample MGYA00520626_ERZ1034939 | MGnify/ENA primary metagenome ERZ1034939 (study PRJEB33766, sample SAMN09781751) | gut metagenome | biome: gut microbiome | host: Homo sapiens | place: Madagascar | study: EMG produced TPA metagenomics assembly of the PRJNA485056 data...
AGGGTAATCTTGTTGACGGTACAGGTGAGCCTCTGATAGGTGCCACTGTAAAAGTAAAGGGAAATCCCGGTGTCGGTGCTGTCACCGACTTAGATGGTAATTTCAGTATCAGTGTTCCTTCAGAGAATTCTATCCTCGTATTTACATACGTAGGTATGAAGACCAAGGAAGTAAAGATTGGTACGAAGAGAGAGTTCAAACTTACCCTTGAAGACGACAACGCCATCGGCGAAGTTGTAGTCGTTGGTTATGGTCAGCAGAAGAAGGCTTCTGTCGTAGGTGCCATTACCCAGACCACAGGAAAAACGCTGGAGCGTGCTGCGGGTATCAGTGATATCGGAGCAGCTCTGACTGGTAACCTTCCGGGTGTTGTTACTACTGCATCCAGTGGTATGCCGGGTGAAGAGGAACCTCAGATTCAGATTCGTGGTGCTTCTTCCTGGAACAACTCTTCTCCTCTTGTGTTGGTGGATGGTATCGAGCGCCCTATGTCGAGCGTTGATATGCAGTCTGTAGCTACCATTTCTGTTTTGAAGGATGCTTCTGCCACTGCCGTTTATGGTGTGAAAGGTGCCAATGGTGTTATCTTGATTACTACCAAACGTGGTTCCGAAGGCAAGGCGCAGATTAGTGTTACTGCCAATGCCGTGATGAAGATTCCTTCTAAGCTTCCTGATAAATATGATTCCTACGATGCGCTTATTGCCCGCAACAAGGCTATCGAACATGAGTTGAACATCTCTCCAGGCAGTTTCGACAAGATGGAACCTATGAGTTTCATCGAGAACTATCGCAACCAGACTACACTGGAGCAGCGTGAGCGTTATCCGAACGTAGATTGGCAGGATGTACTCTTCAAGGATTACACCATGTCATACAATGCCAATGTGAATGTATCGGGTGGTACCAAGTTTGTGAAGTACTTTGCAGGTGTGGATTTCGTGAGCGAGGGTGACCTTTATAAGAATTTCGGCAATGGTCGTAACTATAGTACAGGTTATGATTACAATCGTGTGAATGTTCGTTCTAATCTCGACTTCAACATCACAAAGACCACCGTGTTCAAGATGAACCTTGCTGGCTCTAATGGTCAGCGCAAGGCTCCTTGGGTAAATAGTTCTGATGGTTATAGCGATTGGCAGGTCAGCCAGCAATGGGCTGGTGCATATAATATTTCTCCAGATGCTTTCTTGCCTAAGTATAGCGATGGCTCTTGGGGATATTTGCCAGGATCTACTAATGTAACCAACTCTGCCCAGCAGGTTTCTTTGGGTGGTACCATGACTTCTACCACTACTCGCATCACTACTGATTTCGTGTTGGAACAGAAACTTGATTTCATTACCAAGGGACTTTCTGCACGAGGTATGATTTCGTGGGACAATACTTTTGTAGAGAAGAATCGTGGTATTAATGATATGAACCATGATCCTCAGTTGAAGTGGATTGATCCTCATACCGGTGCCGTTTCTTACTATAAGCCATACGAGGCATACGATAAGTTCGATTATGCTATGGGAAACAAGTGGACCGTGAATGGTGGTGAGGTTAGCAATAATCTTACACAGCGCAACCTGAACTATCAGGCTCAGCTCAACTGGGCTCGCAGTTTTGGCAAGCACAGCGTAAGCGCCATGGGACTTTTCGGTCGCCAGGAATATGCAACAGGTTACATGATTCCTTCTTATCGTGAAGACTGGGTGTTCCGTACCACTTATGATTGGAATTCCCGTTACTTCTTCGAGTATAATGGTGCTTACAACGGTTCAGAGAAGTTCTCTCCAGATAACCGTTTCGCCTTCTTTAGTTCTGGTGCCATTGGATGGATGATTTCCGAGGAGCCTTTCATGAAATATTTGCGTGAGAACAAGATTTTGGATATGATGAAGATCCGTGCTTCCTATGGTGAAATCGGTGACGATAATGTGGGCGACCGATTCCTTTACATGTCTCAGTGGGCATATGGTGGTACAACCAAGATGGATGCTACCCGTGGAGATTCTCCATATACCTGGTATCGTGAATCTACCGTAGGTAACGAGAACGTACACTGGGAGAAGGTAAAGAAGGTGAATGTGGGTATAGACTATGGTTTCTTGGGTGGCTTGTTCACCGGTACCGTAGATTTCTTCCACGATACTCGTACCGATATCCTTGTCAACGGAGCTTCCCGTTCGGTTCCTTCTTACTTCGGTCAGACTGCTCCTACAGCCAACTTGGGTAAGGTAACTACCAGCGGTTATGAGTTTGAGGTGAGGTTTAACAAGGTTTTTGCCAACAAGATGCGTCTCTGGGCAAACTTCAGTATGACCCACGCCGTGAACGAGGTGAAGATCAAGGATGATGCAGCGTTGCTCCCATCTTATCGCAAGGCAGCAGGTCATGCTATCAACCAGACTTACACCTTCCTTGATAAGGGTATCCTCCAGAACTATGATGATGTCTATGGTTCTCCGAAGATGGATTCCAACGATGGCCAGCGTCTTCCTGGTGACTACTACATCGTAGATTTCAATGGCGACGGTAAGGTGGATGATGTGAACGATAGAGTTCCTTACGGTTATACCGGTACTCCACAGAACTCCTACAATGCAACAATCGGTTATGAGTACAAGGGCTTCAGCTGTTTCGCTCAGTTCTATGGTGTAACCAACGTAACCCGTGACGTAACCATGATCAGTTTGGTAGATCCAATGCTTGCCAATGTTTATGACCAGGGAACCTGGTGGAGCGACAATCACAACAACTGTGATGTCATCACTCCACGTTTCAACTCTAAGCCAATGTCGAATGCGGCTTACTATGGCACTCAATATCTTTGCGATGGTTCTTACATTCGCTTGAAGAACGTAGAGATTGCCTATACCTGGAATAGCGGCTGGATCAAGAAACTCGGTTTGAACAACCTCAAGGTTTACGTAAGTGGTAACAACCTTTGGCTTTGGACCAGAATGCCAGACGACCGTGAGTCAAACTTCTCTAGTAACGGTGGCGCCGTAGGTGCTTATCCAACGATGAAACGTGTGAACTTCGGTGTCAAGTTTAATCTTTAAATATGTAAACTAAAATGAAACGAAATATAGTAAAACTCTTTTGTGTGCTGGGACTCGCTTGTGGTTTCACCTCTTGTACTGACTATTTGGACAAGAGCCCAGATTCTACCGTGAGTGCAGAACAGGCATTTAAGAACTTCACCAACTTCCAGGGATATGTGGAGCAAATGTACAACTGTATTCCAAGTAAGGAGTCGAATGCGTATTGTACCTCATTCAACTGGGGTGAAGATGAAATCATGAATACTGGCTTGGGAGATGGACATGTGACTGCTCATTTTGATTTAGGCGACTACCGTAACTGGTATAGCAATAATCAAAGTTTCTTGCACAGACCTTCTTCTGGAAATCCTGGTGAGTACCTTGATCCGACTTCAACCAATAAATTTGCTCATTCTTTGGAGCATGCCTGGTATTGCATCCGTAAGTGCAACATCGGTCTTGCTAACCTTGACCTGATGACCGACTGCACCCAGGAAGAGAAGAACTTCATCAAGGGTCAGTTGCTCTTCTTCCGTGCTTGGTGGCACGAGGAGATGATAGCCTTCTATGGTGGAATGCCATACGTAGATACCGTGCTGGATGGCTCTCAGGTATTAACCTTGCCACGCCTCTCTTATCAGGAGTGTGCCAAGAAATGTGCAGAAGACTTCCGTGCTGCTGCCGATCTTCTTCCAAACGACTGGGATAAGACTACCGTTGGTAAAAAGACCTTGGGCAAGAATGATATCCGTATCACTAAGGTTTGTGCCTTGGGTTATTTAGGCAAGGTACTGCTTTGGGCAGCTTCTCCATTAAACAACTTGGGCAAGGCGGAGAAGGGTGCTTCTAAGAATGGCGACACCTATAAATATAATACCGAACTGGCTGCTCAGGCTGCAGATGCTCTGGCAGAAGCTATCGGCGAAGTAAATTCCGGTAAGACTCCTTACGCTCTGGCCGAATATAAGTATTCTAATATTTATGACCATGAGGCTGACAAGAGTTCCAAGTCCAACTTCTCTGATATCTTCCGTACAACCGGACAGGACTGGAAGATGCCTGGATCTACCGAGGCTATTATGCGCGGTCCACATATTGGTGAGAACGGTTCCAACTGGAACTTTACCAAGCTTTGGGGACCTAAGCTGAACGGTATCGTTGAGCACGATGCGCTGATTCATCAGCCTACAGCCAACTACGTGAACTATTATGGTATGGCAAACGGTCTGCCTCTGGATGATCCTGATTCCGATTTCGACCCAACTCATCCATTCAAGAACCGTGACCCACGCTTCTATCACGATATCGTGTTCGATGGCTTCCAGTATATCAATACCACCATTGCTAAGGAATCTGACGACTATCAGTTTAAGTACATCCAGATGTACACTGGCAGTAATCTGCGTAGCTCTTCTGCCAACGGATGCCGCACTGGTTACTATACTCAGAAGCTGGTTCCTCATCAGTGCAACAAGTATGATGGTATGTACGAATGGGGTGGTGCCTTGCAGTGCGACCTTCCTTACATGCGTCTTGCCGACCTCTATCTGATGTATGCTGAGGCTGGTGCAGCCGTTCAGGGAGCCAACTACAAGAGTTCAAAGCTCAACCTCACCGCTGCTGATGCAATCAATGTGCTTCGCGATAGAGTAGATGCTGGTCATGTGGCAGATAAGTTTATGAACGACCAGAAGAAGTTTATGGACGAGGTTCGCCGCGAGCGTGCCGTAGAGCTTGCCTTTGAGGGCTTCCGCTGGAACGACCTGCAGCGCTGGTTGCTTCTCACAGAATATCCTTATAACATCAAGACTTCACAGGAATTCAAGCGTGTAGGTAATTTCGATTATACCAAGAACGATCCACGTGATGCCGAGGTGACAGGATGGAGCGAGAAGACCATCGTGACCCGCGACTTCTCAGAGAAACACTATCTCTTGCCACTCAAGGAAAGCGATGTTTATCTGTATCCTGAGTTTGGACAGAATCCAGGATGGTAATCACCCGGAGATGTGATATATAAAAAGCATAAACTTAGAAATAATCATATTATATATGAAAAATAATAAGAAAACAATATACTCTGCTCTGACAGTGGTTACTGCACTTCTGGCACAGTTGCCTGCTTCGGCTCAGGAATCTGCTGATAGCGCAATGGTTAACGTGGCGTTCAAGAAGGCGTACCAGAGCGATGTGCTCGGTGGTGTGAGCACCGTCAATGTCAGAGAATTGACAGAGAAAAACTATAATACCTACAGCCTTGACAACATGCAGGGTTATGTATCCGGTTATAATGGCAGTGGTATGTGGGGTTATTCCAATGCACTCGTTCTCATCGACGGTGTGCCACGTGAAGCCAGTAATGTTCGCCCAGATGAAATTGAGGATATCTCTTTCCTGAAGGGTGCCCAGGCCACAGTACTCTATGGCAGCAAGGCTGCCAATGGCGTGGTTCTCATTACCACCAAGCGTGGCAAGGTTAACGATGGCTTGTCGGTAAAGGTGAATGCCAATACGGGCTGGAACGTAGCCAAGGCTTTTCCTGAGTATCTCGGTTCGGCTGAGTACATGACTCTCTACAACGAGGCTTTCCTCAATGATGGCGGTGCCGAAAACAACCTGCCATATTCTGCAGAGACCATCTACAACTATGCATCCGGCAAGAATCCATATCGCTATCCTAGCATAGATTTCTATTCTTCTGATTATATCAAGAAGGCTTTCAATCGTTCTGAGGTATCTGCCGAGATAGAAGGTGGCAACCAGAAGGCGCGCTTCTATGCCAACGTGAGTTACTATCGCAGCGGTGACAACTTGAACTTCGGCGAGGCTAAGAAGAACTATACCGACCGATTCAATGTAAGAGGTAATGTGGATTTCGCCTTGAGCAGCACCATCAATGCCTATGTGAATGCGAATGCCACTTTCTATGGGGCTAAGTCGGCTAACAATAGCGGCTACTGGGAGCAGGCCCGCACCTTCCGTCCTAACCGCGTGGCTCCGCTGATTCCTGTGGATATGATTGACCCTAACGCCAAGTCGGCGCTGACTATGATTGGGGCTACCAGCAATATCATTGATGTCAAGTACTTCCTTGGTGGTTCTTCTGCCGACCTCACCAACGTGTTCGGTGATATCTACGCTTCGGGTACCAATGTCTATCACAGCCGTCAGTTCCAGTTTGATGCAGGTTTGAATTTCGACCTCTCTTCTGTTCTCAAGGGCTTGAGCTTCCACACGATGGTGGCCATTGACTATGCTACTGCATATACTACATCGTTCAACAATACTTATGCCACCTTCCAGCCAACCTGGTCGCAGTTTAATGGCAAGGATGTTATCGTAGGTTTGAACAATAATGGTACGGTGGACAAGAAATCGGGAGCTCAGAATATCTCTGGTTCTACCGATAACCAGACCATCGCATTCAATGCGCACTTCGATTACAACCGCACCTTCAACGATGTGCACAACGTAAGCGCCATGCTGGTGGCCAACGGTTACCAGCAGAGCAAATCGGCAGAGTATCATAAGGTGAGCAACGCCAACATGGGCTTGCAGCTCTCTTATAACTATGATCATAAGTATTATGCCGATTTCGCTCTGGCTACACCTTGGTCTGCCAAGTTGCCATCAGCCAAGCGATTGGGGGTATCTCCATCTGCCACTCTGGGCTGGCGCCTCTCTAAGGAGAAGTTTATGGAGAATTCATTCTTCGATGATCTGACCCTCAGCGCAAGCTACACCGATATGAAGACCGATCTGGGTATCGACGATTACTACATGTATCTCGGAACTTATCAGAGCGGTGGCTGGTGGGATTGGAATGGTGGTTCCGGTCACTCAGCTATGCAGTCTAAGCGTGGTAGCAACAACGAACTCAGCTACCTGCACCGCAAGGAAATTTCTGCTACGGTTCATGCAGAGGTGCTCAACAAGGCTTTGAGTTTCGATGTATCTTACTTCCTTTCTAAGTGGACCAACGGAATTCTGGAGGCTCGCAATCAGGTGCCTAGCTATCTGTTCAGCTACTATCCTGAGTCTTCTTTCGTTCCTTACATTAATTTTAATGAGGACAAGCGCAGTGGTTTCGACTTTGCTGTAAACTACAAGAAGCAGTTGGGCGATTTCGGTTTCGGCGTAGGAGCCAACGTAACTTACTATACCACCGAGGCAACCAAGCGAGATGATTCGCAGTATGCTGATACCTATCAGTATCGCCAGGGTCAGCCACTCGATGCTATCTGGGGTTATGAGTGCATGGGCTTCTTCCAGGATGAGAATGATATCAAGAACTCTCCAACCCAGATTATCGGCGGAACCATCCGTCCGGGCGACCTGAAGTACAAGGACCAGAACGGCGACAACGTCATCGACAGCAAGGACCAGGTTTATCTGGGCAAGGGCGGCTGGTATGGAACTCCTACCACCATCGGTATGAACCTCACTCTGAAATATAAGGGCTTCACCCTCTTCATACTCGGCACAGGAAACTTCGGTGCCAAGGCTGTTAAGAATTCAACCTACTTCTGGGTGGGCGGTAGTGCCAAATATACAGCAGAGATGCGCGGCAGATGGACCAAGGAGACTGCAGCCACAGCCACTTTCCCACGTCTGACCACAGAGGCTGGTACGAACAACTATCAGACATCAGACTTCTGGATGTACTCTACCGACCGCATCGACCTTCAGAAGGTGCAGTTGAGCTACGACTTCCCTAAGGCGATGTTCATGAAGAGTTTCGTACGCGGACTTCAGCTCTTTGTCAACGGCAACAGTCTGCTCACCATAGCCAAGGAGCGCAAGCTCATGGAGATGGATGTTAACAATTCAGGTTCGGCACCATTGAACCGCTTCTATAGCATCGGTGCTAAGGTTTCATTCTAGAATTAATTAAAGAATTAAAATTATGAAATTATCAAGATTATTATTGATAAGTGCAGTCTTAGTATCGCTCACTTCTTGTGACGACCTGTTTGAGCCTGCCTTGGAAAATAACCAAGATATCAGCGAGATGTATAAGGATCCTACGTTTGCCCGTGGTATTCTTGACAATGCTTACCTGGCTCTGCCATACAGCAATTCGCCATCTACTGATGCTGCCACCGATGATGCCGTTATCAACCAGAACGACGACAACTACAAGAAAATGGCAACAGGTTCTTGGGCTGCGAATATGAATCCGGTTTCACAGTGGGATGGTCGTTATCACGCCATCCAGTACTGTAACTTGATGTTGGAAAACTGCGATAAGGTAGAGTGGGCTTACTCCAGTGAGATTCTCAATCAGATGTATTGCGACAACTACAAGGGTAATGCCTATGCTTTGCGTGGCTTACACATGATGTACTTGCTCCGTGCTCATGCCGGAATGGTAGATGGTCAGTTGATGGGTGTGCCTATCCATCTTACTTCCGAGGATTCCAACTCCGACTTCAATCTTCCACGTAACACATTCAAGGAGTGCTACGCTCAGATTATGTCTGATTTTGATGAGGCTTTGAAGTATCTGCCAGAGCAGTATACCGATGTGAATGAGGATCAGGTTCCTGCCAAGTATGCCCAGAAGGGTGCTACCAATGCGGAGTACAACCGTGCCTTCGGTATCAACCATCGTGGCAAGATTGACGGTCGCATCATCTCGGCTTTCAAGGCTCAGCTCGCCATCCTCGCCGCTTCTCCTGCTTATGCATCTGCCGGTGTAGCCTCTTATGAGGATGCCGCCAAGTATGCTGCCAACTGCCTGAGCGAGTTTGGCGGTTTAGATGCAGTGGATCCTGACGGATGGAAGTGGTTCTGCAATAAGTCGCTCATAGACGGATTGGGTGCTACATCCGAGAATCCTAAGGAGATTATCTGGCGTGGAAATGTTGAAGAAAGCAACTCTCTGGAGACAGATTGCTATCCTCCTTCGCTCTATGGTAGCGGTAAGATCAATCCAACCCAGAACCTGGTGGATGCGTTCCCTATGGCAAACGGTTATCCTATTACTGATGCCAATGCAGAATACGATGCCAAGAATCCTTATCAGAACCGTGACCCACGTCTCGCTGCCTACATTCTTGTAAATGGCGATAAAATCGGTGCAACTGATGGAGTGGTGAACTCGGCTGCCGATTCCAAGACTTTGGATGGCTTGAACAAGGAGAACGGAAAATCAACCAAGACTGGTTATTATCTCCGCAAGTTGCTCCGTCCTGATGTGAACCTCAACCCAAGCTCTACAACCAAGCAGAAGCACCTGCCAGCACGTATCCGTACTACGGAAATCTTGCTCGACTATGCAGAGGCTGCCAATGAGGCTCAGGGTCCTAAGGCAAATGTGGGCGGTGCCAACTATTCTGCCTACGATGTAATCAAGGCAATCCGTAAGCGTGCCGGACTTGGTGAGTCGGGCGAGGATCCATACTTGGAGGAGTGCGCACAGAACAAGGATAAGATGCGTGAACTGATCCGCAACGAGCGCCGCCTGGAGCTTTGCTTCGAGAACCATCGTTTCTGGGATTTGCGCCGCTGGAAGGTTAATCTCGCTAATCTCAATGAGGCTGCCAAGGGTATCAACATCACGACAGATGCCACAACAGGCGAATACATCTACAAGACTTTCGACGCTGAGGAACGCAACTATTCAGACTATATGTACTATGGTCCTATCCCATACTCTGAGATTCTGAAATACAGCAACCTCAAGCAGAACGAGGGTTGGAAATAATAAACGGCTAATATTATAAATAAAGACTAATGATTATGAAACGATATATCAAAATGGTGGCAGCCCTTCTGACACTGATGGCTTCTTTCACTGCATGTGAGAATGGAGACCAGGCTTTTGATGATTACGAGGGTGGAACCACTGTCATGTTCGTTTATCAGAGTCCGGTTCGTACCATCGTCTTGGGCGATGATGAATACGATACCTCTCTCGATAAGGAGCATAAATGCAAGATCAAGGCAACTTTTGCCGGCTCTTACAATGGAAGAAAAGGTTATGTGAACGTAGTTGTGGATAACAGTCTGTGCGATCATCTTACTTTTGCTGATGGTACTCCTGTAAAGGCAATGCCTGCAGAATATTACTCTCTTTCTACCAACAAACTCGATTTCAAGGGTGGAATGACGGGTGAGACAGTAGTGCAGTTGACTGATGCTTTCTTCAACGACCCTGATGCCGTGAAGAATACCTACGTGATTCCTCTGGCGATGACCGATCAGCAGGGCTTCGACAGAATCTCTGCCGGTACTCTGAAAGAAGGTGCTGCAGGCTCCCGTACCAATGCATCCATCTGGGAAACAGCTCCTAAGGATTACGTGATGTACTGCGTGAAGTATCAGAACAAGTATAGTGGCTGGTGGTTGACAAATCACAATACAAGCACCGACAACATCGAGAAGGCTTCACAGGTTCAGATTACTACCCGCACCCTGAACAGCTCTGTTTATACTGTAGAGTTTCAGGAGGGCAGTACCATCTACAAGGCAGACCTCCTGCTCACCTTCGATGCCAACGAAAAGTGTACCATCACTTCGCTCACCGATGGTGTTACGGCTACAGGCTCAGGCTCTTGGGCAGACGATGGTATCCATTCGTGGAATAACAAGGATCGTGACCTGATGGAACTCAACGCCGAAATCACCTTCGCTGATGGTGTAAAAAAGAGTTTGAACGAGAAACTCGTCTGGTGGCGTAGTGGAGTAACTTCTGAGGAGTTCTCTTATACCTATAATAATTAATGATCGCATAAGTTATGAATAAACAAATATTAGTATCTGCACTCGGGGCCATGCTTTTGGCCTCTTGTGCAGACCACTTCGACCAGAATTTCGAGACCGTACGTCCTGGAAAGGAAGCGCAGTATGGTTATCTGGAGCAGTATGATGCCTTGAAGGAATACATCAAGGACCGTCCAAACTTCCACCTCGGAATCGGAACTGCTGTAGATGAATATAACAAGCAGGAACTGGTGTATGCCTTGACCAACAGCAACTTTAACGAGACTGTAGCCGGTAACGCCATGAAGATGTCTTCTTGTGTTGCTGATGATGGTAGCATTAATTTTGATAAAGTAAGTGAATATGTTAAGAAAGCTACCGATGCAGGCCTTTCTGTTTATGGCCATACCTTGGCTTGGCATGCTCAGCAGCCTAACAAGTATCTGAAGCGACTGATTGCAGATAAGGAGTTACCTCCTGCTGGGGATAATCCTGGTCTTATCATTACAAGTGGCGATCCTAAGGCCAATACCTGGGATTATGAAATCTACTATGATTTGGATGAGCCTCTTAAAGCTGGTAAAACTTACGAGATTTCACTTAATGTAAGGGGAACTAATCCTGGAACGATTGATTTCTGGCCTGGTAAGAAAGATGGTTCTGCTACACAGTATGGAGCAGGTTCATTTACTGTAGCTGAAAGTGCTGTTGACAATGAATTCACTTTCACGCCAAATGCAGATATTGACCGTATGCGTTTCTGTTTCGGAAAGGTTGGCGGAACACTTTATTTTGATAATTTTGTATTGAAAGAAAAGGGCTCTGACCATAATATTGTAGTCAACTCTACCTTTGATGAAGATGATATTTCGCATTGGACAAAAGTGTCTTGGGTACCCATTTCATATAAAATCGGTAATGTTGCTGGTGCAGCTGCTGTAGATATAGAAAATGAAGTTTCTACGACGACATATCCTGATGGACCTTTCCCATTCTTTGATATGGGATGCAAACCACCTGTTGTGAATGGTGCTATCCATTTTGAACCTACAGGCGATTGGTCACAGTTCTTTATTAGTCCAGGAAGTAATAATGATTTAAAAGAAGGTAATTATGTACTTTATCTAGACTTATCTGCTTCCAAGGATGCTAGTGGAGTAGAATTGACTATGCAGAATGGTTGGGGTGGCAGTGCCCAGGCTATTACTGTAAGTGTACCTGTTTCTGCTGGTCGTCAAACCGTAAAACTTCCGATGCCTAATATTGTTGGAGGTAATTATGATATTATCTTGAAACCACAGACAGCAGATGCTACTTTGGATGTACATTCTGTTAAGGTTTGTCAGGTCAAAAAATCCAATACTAAACCTTTGACTGATGAGGAAAAGAAGGAAGTACTTACTCCTGTTTTGCAGAAGTGGATTTACGGCATGATGGAAGCTACCGAGGGCAAGGTGAAGGCTTGGGATGTTGTTAACGAGGCTATCTCTGGTACAGATAAGGATGGCGATGGTTTCTATGATCTCCAGTCTGCCACACGTGGTACAGTTTCTGCCGATGATGCCAAGAATAATTTCTACTGGCAGGATTACCTGGGTGACCTTGAGTATGTTCGCACTGCTGTAGCTGCAGCTCGCAAGGGCTTTGCTGATGCTGGTGGAAATTCTGAGGAGTTGAAGCTCTTCATCAATGATTATAACCTCGAAACTGCTGACGACCAGAACAAGAAGCTCAAGAGCTTGATTCATTGGATCGGCGAGTGGGAGAAGGACGGCGTTACCAAGATTGATGGTATCGGCAGTCAGATGCACGTGTCATGCAGTATGAATCCTGCTGAGCAGAAGAGAAGAGAGGAAGCTTACGTCAACATGCTCAAACTGATGGTTGATTCACATAAGTTGGTTCGTATCTCTGAGTTGGATATGGACTTGGATGATGAGAACGGCCACTCTGTAAATACTACTGATATGACCGAGGAACAGCACAAGGCAATGCGTGCTTACTACGAGTTTATCGTCAAGAAGTATCTTGAGATTGTTCCTGAGGCTCAGCAGTGGGGTATCTGCCAGTGGTGTGCTACCGACAGTCCTGCCAATAGTGGTTGGCGTGCTGGTTTGCCAGTAGGCCTCTGGGATTTGGATTATTATCGCAAGCACACCTATGGTGGCTTTGCAGCAGGTCTTGGTGCTCCTGAATATTGGAACGATGCCAAGTAAAGATATTGCCAGATATTAGTATCAAATATAGAATAAATTGAAAAGACATTAGTTTAGGTTTTATCATATACAAGGATTAACCGAAATGATGTTAGTCGTTAAGGTTGGTCGTGTCGTGATGACATGACCAATTTTTTTATCCAAAAGCATCTCTAACATCGAGAGTTTCATGCTTTAGGATGGCGAGACATTCAACCTTTCTGGGCAGCGATAAACATAACTATAAAGGCAATGTTATCAGAAATAGAAAAAAGATAATTCAGTAATTGATATTTAACATATAACAAATGAGACGTTTAATAATTATCGCATCTCTTTTCATGAATCTGTGCCTTCCTATGGGGACACAGGCAAGTAATGGGGGCAATGTAAGCCCCGATCCTAATTTTCAAATTTATCTCTGTTTCGGACAGTCGAACATGGAGGGTAATGCCGCCATCGAAGACATCGACCGGACAGGAGTAAATCCAAGATTCATGGCTATGTATGCCGTGGATGATGAAAAGGCTGAATGGAAAAAGGGACAGTGGCATACCGCTGTCCCTCCTCAGGCACGACCAGACACTGGCCTCACTCCTGTAGATTATTTCGGAAGAAAGATGGTGGATAACCTGCCAGACAGCATCAAGGTGGGAACCATCACCGTGGCTGTGGGTGGCGCCAGCATCGATCTCTTCGACAAGCGCACCTGCAAGGCGTATCTGAAGAAGCAGCCCGACTGGATGAAGAACTTCGCTTCCCAGTATAACGGCAATCCATACGCCCGACTCATCGAGCTTGCCAAGATAGCTCAGAAGCAGGGTGTCATCAAGGGTATCCTGCTGCATCAGGGAGAAACCAACAATGGTGATGCCAACTGGCCTAACCGGGTGAAGACCGTGTATAACGATATTCTGAAAGAGTTGCACCTGAAGGCAGAAGATGTACCTTTGCTCGTGGGCGAAACCGTTCAGAAAGACCAGGGCGGCAGCTGCTGGCAGCATATCGCCATTGTGGATGATATAGCCAAGACTATCCCTACTGCCCACGTCATCTCTTCCAAGGGATGTCCGCAGCGTGGCGACGGATTGCATTTCATTGCCGAAAGCTATCGCACCATGGGTAAGCGCTATGCCAACATGATGCTCTCTCTGCTCGGTATCATTCCGGATGCCAACTATCCGCGTGTGGATAAAGACCGTCGTGCCTACCTCAAGCTACATGCACCGGAAGCAAAGCAGGTTATCTTCGACATCTGCGGAAAGAAGTATCCTATGAAGAAGGATTTGGACGGCGACTGGTATGGTGTTTCAGACCCATTGGTAGTAGGCTTCCACTATTATTTCCTGAATGTGGATGGTGTACAGGTAGTAGATCCTGCCAGCGAAACCTACTTCGGTTGCTGCCGAGAGGCGAGTGGCTTGGAGGTTCCTGAGGGAGCCGAAGGCAACTACTATCGTCCTCAGCAGGGAGTAGCACAGGGTCAGGTTCGTTCGGTATCTTACTATGCTGCATCTCAGGGAAAGTTCCGCAGAGCCATGGTTTATACGCCTGCAGAATATGAAACCAATCTGAGCAAGCGCTATCCGGTGCTTTATCTGCAGCACGGAATGGGCGAGGATGAGACGGGCTGGAGCCATCAGGGCTATATGCAGCACATCATGGACAACCTCATTGCCGAAGGCAAGGCTGAGCCAATGATTGTGGTGATGGAGAGCGGCGATGTAAAGCAGCCTTTCGTGCCACGTCCGGGCAAGGATGTGGATGAGGAGCGCAAGCTCTATGGCGCATCTTTTTACGATGTGATTATCAAGGATCTGATTCCGATGGTAGATAAGAAGTTCCGAACCTATACCGACAGAGAGCATCGTGCGATGGCTGGCTTGTCATGGGGTGGTTGCCAGACTTTCAACACCGTGTTGCCGAACTTGGATAAGTTCTCTGCCCTGGGAACCTTCAGCGGTGCACTTTTCGGTGTGGATGTCAAGACCTGCTTCAACGGCGTCTTTGCCGATGCAGAGAAGTTCAACAGCCAGATAAACTATATGTTCATGGGCTGCGGTTCAGAAGAGAACTTCGGCACGGAGAAGATGGCGAAGGAATTGAAGGACCTGGGCATCAAGCTTGATGTCTATGTTTCTCCTGGTACTCATCATGAGTGGCTTACCTGGCGCCGCTGTCTGAAGGAATTTGTGCCACATCTGTTCAAGTAACAAGACTGGAAATCAATAGGATAATATAAAAGAAATCCCGAAACTGCCTGGCAGTTTCGGGATTTCTTTTTGTTATATTTCTAATATCTTATGTTTCTTTTTGTTTTTTTATTATGTTTCGCAAAGTAATTGTAACATGAGAGAAAGTCATTTTACGAAATAAATCTTAATTTTGCAGCGTGCTTTGCAAAAGAATGTTTTTACTGAACACGTACACAATCATAAACTGATAAAATAAATAATTTAATCTATTTTCTTATGAGGAACTTAAGAAAGATTGAAAAGCCGTTAGCGTTGCTATCCTTTCTCTGTTTATTCCCTGCTGGAATGTCGGCTCAGAGTATTGTAAAAGGAGTAGTTACAGATCCAAGTGGTGAACCTGTCATTGGTGCAACAGTGAAAGCTGCAGGCAGCAAGCTGGGTGTGATTACTGATTTGGATGGTAAGTTCAGCATTGATGCTGCACCTGATGCAACATTGACTATTACCTATGTGGGTATGGAGCCTAAGACCGTGAAAGCTCAGGCTGGTAAAACGCTTACCATTACCTTGAAGGATGATTCTAAAGTTCTGAATGATGTCGTTGTCATCGGTTATGGCGTTCAGAAGAAGAGCGACCTGACAGGTGCAGTTGCATCTATCAAGAGCGATGACATCAAGGGCTTGTCAGCTACCGATGCCGGTGCTGCCCTCCAGGGTAAGGCTGCCGGTGTACAGATTATCAACTCGGGTGGTCCGGGTGAGGCTGCCGATATCCGTATCCGTGGTTATTCTTCCAATAGTGGTAATATCGGTCCGTTGCTCATCGTCGATGGTCTGAAGGTGGATAACATCCAGTATCTGGATCCATCTATGATTGAAAGCATGGAGGTATTGAAGGATGCCGCTTCTGCTGCCATCTATGGTGCGCAGGCAGGTAATGGTGTCGTTATCATCACAACCAAGACGGGTGCTGCCAATGGCGGTAAGGCACAGATTTCCTATAGCAGCAAGTTCACTATCCAGTCGTTGGGAAAGAAGGCTGATATCTTTGATGCTCCTGAGTATATCGAGTATCACAAGTATTTGGGTGACTTGACCGATGATCTTCTGAAGAAGAACAACTATCAAGGTCAGAACACCAACTGGTATGACGAGGTATTTGAGAACAGTCTGGCTCATCAGCATAGCCTCACCGTGCAGGCAAGCAATGGTAAGGGCCGTTTCCTCGCCAGTCTGAATATCCTCAACAATGATGGTATCGTGAAGGGCAACAATGATACCTACAAGCGCTTCACCGGTCAGATCAATGCTGATTATGATGTTTACAAGTGGTTGAACATTACTACCAATACGTCTTTTGAAAAGTGGAAGACCAAGGGCGTGACCAAGGGTTATGGTTCTATCCTGAACTCTGTGGTTTCCATCGACCCATTAACTCCTGCTTATTATAGTAATGTCGATGATCTGGCTCCTGCCATGAAGGCGGCTCTCGAAGCAGGCAAGGCGGTGATGCGAGATCCTAGCCATAACAATGACTACTATGCTACTTCAAAATATGTAGAGGAAGCAACTGGTAACCCATTGGCTCAGAAAGACCGTCATGACATCACCAATTCCGGTATCAATGTGCGTGGAACCGTGGCTGCCAATCTCAAGCCATTCAAGGGCTTTACCTTTACTTCCCGTCTGGGCTACCGCATTACCCAGAGCAATTACCATAAATTTGAGGCGCCATACTATCTCAATACAATGGCCAACTCAACCAAGTACAACATTGAGGCACGTTCCAACAACGGCTTGTACTATCAGTGGGAAAACTTCGCCAACTATATGAATACATTCGGTAAGCATACAGTGGGTGCGATGGCAGGTATGTCGTTTACCAAGAATCATTGGGACAACAATACCATTGCTTCTGAAGGCGATAACATTCTTTCTGCCTATAAGTCCAACTTCCGTTACATCGACTACTTGCTGGCTGATGCCACCAAGAGCGTGGGCAATGCTCCGAGTGATGCTACCGAGCTTTCTTACTTCGGACGTTTGAGTTACAGCTACGATAACCGTTACTTCCTGCAGGTCAACTTCCGTCGTGATGCCTTCGATACATCCAAGCTTTCCAAGAAGGCTCGTTGGGGTAACTTCCCATCTTTCTCTGCAGGATGGTCTATCAGCAACGAGAAGTTCTTCAAGGATCATATCGACCGTGAAGCCGTTTCCTTCCTGAAGCTCCGTGCATCATGGGGGCGCAATGGTAACGTCAATATCCTGAGCGGTTATCCATATTCTTCTCCTATTGCACTCAACCAGAGCTTCTATCAGTATAATCCGTCTATCGGTGATGGTAAGCTTACCTATGGTTCCAAGCCAACTGGTATTGCCAATCCAGACTTGAAGTGGGAGACATCTGAGCAGGTGGACTTGGGTCTTGATGCTCGTTTTCTTAACGACCGTCTTACCTTGGGTGTTGACTGGTATCGCAAGACTACCAAAGACCTCTTGATTGAGATCGCTCCTCTTCCAGAAATCGGTGTCAACAAGATTGTTGTGAATTCCGGTAAGGTTCTCAACTCAGGTCTTGATATCGAGTTGGGCTGGAGAGACAACATCAAGGACTTCAAGTATGGAGTTACCGTGAATGGTTCTACCTTGAAGAACGAGGTAAAGGAGGTTTCTGCTATGGTAAACCGTCTTACCGAGGTAGGTATTGATGGATTCAACAACCAGTTGAAGCCAACCTTCGAGGCTGGTCACTCCGTATGGTATTTCCGTGGTTACAAGTATGCAGGTGTTGCAGAAGATGGCAGTGCCCTCTATTATGACAAGAATGGCAAAGTCACTCCAGCTCCAACCGATGAGGACAAGCAGGATCTGGGTGCAGGTATTCCTAAGTTTACCTATGGTATCACCATCAATCTGGCTTATAAGGGATTCGACTTCTCCGTATTCGGTACAGGTGCAGCAGGCAACAAGATTTACAACCTGATGGTATCTGCCGACCGCCCATTGATTAACGGTATCACCACCTATTGGGAGAATTCATGGAGAGAAGACCGTACCAATGCCAAGTATCCTGATATGAAGAAGGTTGCTACCGACTGGAAGTTCTTCAGCTCTGATGCAGCTATCTTCAGCGGTTCCTACTTCAAGTTCAAGCAGATTCAGCTGGGTTACACTTTGCCAAAGCTCATTACAAGCAAGATTGGCTTGAGCGACCTCCGTGTTTACTGCTCACTGGATGATTTCTTCACCATCACCAACTATCCTGGTGCCGACCCTGAGACTGCTTCCATGAACAATGGTGCATCCCGTGGTTTCGATAATGGTACCTATCCAACTTCCAAGAAGATGGTATTCGGTATCAATGTAACATTCTAACCTTTTAAAACGAAAAGAAATGAAGAAAATATTATTTTCAACCATACTGACACTCGCTGCAGCAGGCACCATGACACTCACCACATCTTGTGAGGACCAGTTGGATATCGAGCAGAAGGGTGTTATCTTACCAGAGAATTTCTATCAGACTGATGCTGATGCCGAGGCTGCCCTGGTTGCAGCTTACGAGGGATTCATGTGTAATGTAGTGGGACGTAATCACGAAGGTGGTGGTTCTGGCATCTACACTCCTTATAAGATTATCACCAATATGTGTGGTGATGATGTGCTCTATGCCAGTGGTAACTATGGCGACCACGAGTTCAGCGGTATGCTCAATGAGTTCCGTTACGATGCTGAGGCAGAGGTGCCTAAGTTTATGTACACCGGTCTTTATCACTCGGTATATACCTGTAATCTCGTTACTGATCATTTCCAAAAAGCAGCTGATACTCCAGTCAAGAAACGCTGCGTAGCTGAGGCTCGTGTTCTTCGTGCCTTCGACTACTTCCTGCTGGCTAATCTCTGGGATAATCCTCCGTTTGTAGATTACGCATTGGCAAGAACTGATCTTCCTTATAACTGCAACAAGGATCCTGAGCACCCTATGGACCACAAGCAGCTCATTGAGTGGGTGGCTAAGGAGTGCGAGGAGGCTGCTGCCGACCTCGACGAGCGCAAGGGCACCGATGATAAGGATGGTGCAGTCAAGGTGACCAAGGGCTTTGCATGGGCTCTGGCTGGTAAGGCTTACCTCTTCGCCGCTGAATATGATAAGGCTAAGACAGCTCTCAAGAAGGTAATCGACTCAGGCAAGTATGCGCTTGTTCCTGGCGACCGCTATATGGACAACTTCCATATCGAGGGTGATGGCAACGAGGAGAAGGTCTTCGAAATCAACTTCGAGTACAATGCTGGTAAGGGATCATGGGATGGTATGATTCAGCGTTCCAGCTGGATGGAATCTAATGCCTGGAACTGGCGTGCCGGCAGCTTCGTCCAGTCACCACAGAGAGTTTATAGTGGTATTGATGGCTGGGGTGGTCTTGGCGTTCCTCAGTGGTTTGGTGATGAATTCCATGAGAATGATGGTGATTCCTATCGCTTCAATGCTACTTTGAAGCATATTGATGATGCTGTCTATAAGATGGAATATGCTGACCCTGCATTGAATGCAATGTCGGTAGAAGAGAAGAAGAATAGCAAAAAGGTGGGTATCAACGACCCTGTACAGGGACTCTACGACAACTCATTCTGGTTGGCTTTCAAGCAGGTAATGAGAAAGGCTGATACTGAAGGCGGCAAATATGGAGACGGCAATATTCGTCTGAACAACTATGTTGTGATGCGTTATGCTGAGGTATTGCTCAATTATGCGGAAGCTTGTCTTCAGACAGGCGATCAGGACGAAGCTAAGAGATATATCAATATGATTCAGGAGCGCGCCGGTTCAAGGACCATCAGCCAAACCGTAAATATGGATGTGCTGAAGAAGGAGAAGTCTTACGAGCTCTGGCTGGAAGGCTGCCGCTGGTTCGACGTGATGCGTTGGAAGGATACCAAGGCTATCGAGCGCCTGAAGAATGTAGGCTCTGACTGTCCTCATGTATTCGATAAGTTGTTCCGTGCACCTAAGGCTGATGACCGCAAGGTTGCTTGGGAACATGGTGAAGAGGCCAACAGCCGTTTCTATACCGTATCTACCAGTGCTGCCAAGGATGCTGGTTTCACGGTAGGTTTCAAGGAGGGCAAGCATGAGTTCTTCCCTTATCCTCAGACCGTGATGGATAAGAATCCTAACCTGGAGCAGAATCCTGGTTGGTAATCATGAAGTTGTTTTAAAATAAAACGTTTTAAGTTTAAAGAACTATAGATTGTTTGACAATTAAGGGGGTGTTTTGAAAAGAAGCACCCCCTTTTTTCTTCTTTAAGGGAATTGTCTCTTCGCCTTCATGCTTCTGAGTGGCCGTTATCAGATTATCGAACCTCAATAATAATGAATAGTCTATGTGCAACTTTTTCTATAAAATAGTTAGATTGTTTTGTTTATGTGTATTCCTTTTTGGGCATTCCTCTGCGGATGCCCAAAATAGGAATTTACCTGCAGACATCAATCCTTATTTCGGACCAGTCGGAAAGCTGGCAGTCATGCCTAATGCGGCTGGCTTTATTCAGAGATGGTTGCTCTTGGAGCCTATCTCTGTGCCGGTCAAGAGCAATGTCGTTTTTACTGATTCTTATCTGAAGGAGATATTCCATACGCAGTATTTCCCTAAACAGATGGAAACAGTTCCTAAGGATGGAGCCGTTGTGAAGGTGGGCAAGGAAAAACTGAAATGGCATGCGCTGGACAGTAAACTGTTTAATGTGAAGCTCTTCCGTTTCGCTACTTCGTTTAAGAAGCCCAAGTATGGTGTCTTGTTCTGGGTGGTTACCATTATCGATTGCCCTGAGGAGATGAAAGACGTCCGCTTGTCTGTTGGCTCGAATGGTGCTTCCATGTGGTGGCTCAATGGTGAGGAGGCGGTGATGCTCGAAGGCGACCGAAGAATGGTTCGCGATGATGTGGTTTCTAAGAAGCTTACCTTGAAGAAAGGTAGAAATATCCTTCGTGGTGCGGTAATCAATGGCCCTGGCATGAGTGACTTCTGTGTCCGAATCATCGACGGACAAGGCAAGCCTGTCAGAAACCTGTCTATTCACGTGAAGTAGTGCAATCTCGCATGCAATTACATCTTAAATTCTCGGAAGGGCTGTAAAGGTACAGATGTAAGTTACATAATTTAAAGTATTTGATACTTGTGATAAAATAGTATTCTGCTTTTTTGCTTACTTTTGCAGCACAAATAACAATTTAATATACTAATAGCTTAATAGTAATTACAATGAACAAGAATGTTATATACGCAGCTTTGATGTTTGTGGTAACTATGTCCTCCGGCAATGCCTCAGCGCAGCAGTTGCCTTATCAGAATCCAGCCCTCTCGGCTCATGAGAGAGCGGTAGATTTATGTGGTCGTCTCACTTTGGAAGAGAAAGCTTCTCTGATGCTGGATGATTCGCCGGCTATCCCACGATTGGGAATCAAGAGATTCCAGTGGTGGAGCGAGGCACTGCATGGTGTGGCGAACATGGGAGATGTAACCGTCTTTCCGGAACCTATCGGAATGGCAGCTTCGTTTAACGACAGAATGGTGTATAGAGTCTTTGATGCAACATCTGATGAGATGCGTGCCAAATGGAATGAACTGCAGCAGAAGGGAGGAGATGTAACCCGTTTCCATGCTCTCTCTGTCTGGACTCCAAACGTGAATATCTTCCGTGATCCTCGTTGGGGACGTGGACAGGAAACCTATGGTGAGGATCCTTATCTTACCAGTAGGATGGGATGTGCCGTGGTGCGCGGATTGCAGGGACCTGAAGATACGAAATACCGCAAACTCTGGGCTTGTGCCAAGCACTATGCAATTCATAGCGGACCGGAATGGGCTCGCCATACAGACAATATTACCGATGTTACACCGCGCGACCTTTGGGAAACTTATATGCCTGCCTTCAAATCACTGGTGCAGGATGCCAAGGTGCGCGAGGTGATGTGTGCCTATCAGCGTTGGGATGATGAACCATGCTGCGGCAACACCCGCCTTTTGCAGCAGATTCTCAGGGATGAGTGGGGATTCAAGTACCTGGTAGTTTCCGACTGTGGCGCTGTTACTGATTTCTGGGAGAATCATAAGGTTTCGAGCAATGCCAGAAATGCGGCTGCCAAGGGCGTGCTGGCTGGTACAGATGTGGAGTGTGGATATAATTATGCATATAAGTCTGTGCCTGAGGCTGTGAAGTATGGTGCCTTGACTGAAGATGAAGTTGATAAGCATGTGATTCGTCTGCTCGAAGGTCGTTTCGACTTGGGCGAGATGGATGACAACAAGATAGTATCATGGTCGAAGATTCCTGTATCGGTGCTTTGCAGTAAGGCGCATCGCCAGCTCTCGCTCGATATGGCTCTGCAGACCATGACGCTGCTCCAAAACAAGAATGAGGTATTACCTCTCGATAAAAAGGTAAAGAAGATTGCTTTCATCGGACCAAATGTGGATAACGAACCGATGATGTGGGGAAACTATAATGGTACTCCACGACAGACAATTACCATCCTGGATGGTATCAAGAGTCGTTTGAAGAAAAACCAGGTCGTCACCTTTAAAGGGTGCGACCTGGTGAACGACCAGACTTTGGATTCTTACTTCGACCAGTGTAGCATGGATGGCAAGATGGGCTTTAAGGGCACTTTCTGGAACAATCGTGAAATGAATGGTAAGCCAGTTACCATCACCCAGGAAAAGAATCCTGTGCAGGTAACTACCTATGGTCAGCATTCGTTTGCACCCAATGTGAAGTTAACGGGCTTTTCTGCCAAGTATGAAACCGTATTCCGTCCTAAGCAGAACGCCAAGGTATTGCTCGATGTGGCTGCCTGCGGTCATTATGAGGTTTATCTGAATGGTGAGAAAAAGGCAGAGAAGAGCGATTGGCGTACTGCGCAATCTCGTATTGAGTTTGATGGCGAGAAAGGTAAAGAGTATAAGATAGAAATACGATATGCTGAGATGCCTAACTATAATGCGGATATGAAAATCAATATCGGTCATGAGAATCCTATCGACTATCAGGCTTCGCTCAAGCAGTTGAAGGATTGCGAGACAGTAGTCTTCGTAGGTGGCATCTCTCCACAGTTGGAAGGTGAGGAAATGCCTATCGAGATTTCTGGCTTCAAGGGTGGTGACCGCACCAACATCGAATTGCCTAAGGTTCAGCGCAATTTCCTGAAGGCTTTGAAGGAGGCGGGCAAAAAGGTTGTCTTTGTCAACTGTTCGGGTTCGGCTATCGCCTTGACTCCAGAGACAGAGAGCTGCGATGCCATTCTCCAGACCTGGTATCCTGGTCAGGAAGGTGGAGAGGCTGTGGCTCGTGTACTCTTCGGGGAGTATAATCCTGCCGGCAAGTTGCCTATTACGTTCTATAAGAATTCAGAGCAGTTGCCTGATTTCAAGGATTACAGCATGAAGGGCAGAACCTATCGTTATATGAACGATGCGCTCTTCCCATTCGGTTACGGCTTGAGCTATACTTCTTTCCGTATGGGCGATGCTACACTTTCCAACTCTATCCTGAAGAAGGGTGAGAAGATTACGCTGAAGGTACCGGTAAGCAATGTAGGAAAGAAGGATGGAACCGAGGTGGTGCAGGTGTATGTGAAGGATCCTGCCGATACCGAAGGACCATTGAAGAGCTTGAAGGCTTTCGAGAGAGTGGAGGTGAAGGCAGGAAAGACTGCTGAGGCTGTCATTACGCTGGATAGCAGAAACTTCGAACTCTTCGATGCTGCAACCAATACCGTCCGTGCCAAGGCAGGAAAGTATGAGGTTTATTACGGCAGCAGTTCGGCTGATAAGGACTTGAAGAAGATAATGGTAAATTATGAATATTAAGAAAAATCTGGCTAAGAAGGCAGACTTGAAAGTATTGTAAATTGAAAGAACTTTAAGTATCATGTTGTTTCTTTGTGCCTTGGCCATTTCAGTCAAGGCACAAAGTCCTACTCAAAACTATGTGCTGAGTAAGGACGTGCTTGACGTCGATGGAACTCACGCCATAACGACTGTTACGTATTATGATGGTTTGGGGTAAGAATTCTTTAATGAGCTTGTTAAAGGGGAAAATTAAATTATCGAAGGCAATTTATCAACTTAGACCATTAGAATAATGAAAAATTTAATTGTATTTATGCTGTTATTTTGTATGTTTTCTTGTACACAGGAGAGAAGAGGACGACATATGGTTTCTTTTATAGTTAAAGACTTGGAAAGATATCCAATGGGTAAGAATTCTTATTTGATTGTAAAATCTAAAGATGTACCAATATGGCATAATCGCATTAAAGGTTCATATTGGGTAGGTCCTTTTTATGAGGATTTGATACAATCTCCTTTTGGATTCTCTTTTTCTAGTGGAAATGTATACAAAATTGCAGCTAGTGAGAATGTATATATGTTTGATAAACATATGAAAAGCAAAGATACTATCTCGATTTGTTATGCTGTTCGGGATTCTGTACCAATTGTTAATTCAGAAAATGCTAGTGATACGATGTTTATAAATAAAACTCCATTTATTAATTATACCAAAAGATCAAGGATGTATAAAAGACATCGAGATAGTGTTTTGGTTAATTATCAACCCGATACGCTTGTAATGCCAAAAATTAAACGAGATACATTGATAGAAAATTAATATAGTTTTATCTGCTTATGAAAAGATATATAATGTTTGTAGTAATAGTATTTTATGGATGCTCTGTTTTATCAGCACAGCGAAAAATAATGCTTTCTGATGTCTCCAATAGCTTCCGTATCGGAGATAGTATCCGCTATGACTTAGTGGATATGGAAAAGCTCTGTATCCCAGAGAATGATGAATCGACATGGGATTTCTCAAATCTTAAGTATTTGGGAAAGGAGAGAGAAGTGTCCTTCTATGGTAAGGATTCTGCAAAGGTTAGGATGATAGGGCAAGACGAGATGCTGGATTTCGTGCAAACTACAGCAGGCTTGTACTTGTCTCAGATACAGACATCCCTTGTGAAGATAGATTTCGTTGATACTTTTGAGTATCTTCGCTATCCCTTTGTTGCTAATGACTCCTTAGTGTGTAACATCAAAGGGCACGGAACTTATAGTTCAAAGATAAATTTTGTTCTGAGGGGAATAAGTAACACTAAGGCTATTGATATTGGAAAAATCATCCTTCCAGACAATAAATCTTTGTCCAATACGTTATTAATCAAGAGGAGTGTTAATGGAGTCATTATTCCTTTGAATGATAGCACGGAAGTAATGCCTAATGCCGAAAAGATGCAGTTGGAGGTTAATTCTTATGATTGGTATGCCCAAGGTTATCGCTATCCTGTGTTCAAGATATTGCTGGCATCTTTGAAAAATGCCAATCGAGAAATCTTGCAGAGAAAATATGCTTGCGTGGCCAATGTTGAGTGCTTCGAAAAGTTGGAAGATTCTGAAAATGAAAAGTTGCGAGCTGGGCAGCAAGGTAAGGAAACTCAAGAGCCGAAGACGTCTTCTCATATCACCTATCACGTAACGATTTCGGGTAAGCAATTGCACATAGCATATTCCTTGTCCTCAGACAGTCAGCTGCGGTTCGTGCTCAGTAACACATCAGGTATGCTCTTGAAGTCATTCAACCAGTATCAACCAGCAGGTGAAGGATATGAGCAAGTAATAGAGCTAGGTGACTTGCCTCGTGGTGAGTATGTTTTATATATTAATGTAAACGATCAGAAGTTTTCGGAGAAAGTCTCCGTTGAGTAATTTTATATAATAATGTGTTTCTTATGAAAAGTTTTATTTTCTATGATTCCTATTCAATACTGCAAAGGAGTAATAAAAATATACTCTGTTTGTTGGTGATAGTTTTGTGCAATATTCAATTTTCATTTTCCCAAGAAAACTCTTTGAGCATAGACAAGCTGTTGCCAGATTTTAATCATCTGACTCCAGAGGCAGCTTCATTAGGAAAATATGGAACGATTGCGATGACAGAATATACAGGTACCCCGAACATTAGAATACCATTGCTTGAGGTGAAGTCTGGTGACGTATCATATCCAATAGAACTATATTATGATGCCTCTGGAATAAAAGTGGAGCAAAATGCGACTTTCGTAGGCTTAGGATGGAACTTAAGTTGTGGTGGCTATATAAAACATATTGTTTGTGGACACGATGATTTCTTGCAAACACCGAATAGTCCCCAAAGTTATTTTGAGAGCAACTTTCATGTATATTCATCTTATAGTCCTTTTTATGCACATTATATAGCTAATATGGGAATGGTTGTGTCTGGCTCATCAACTGTTGTAGGAATGCCACCTGGAAATGAAAAGTACTATTTAATGTATTCGGATTTAGTCAAGGGATTTTATACTCCAGATGTTTTCCAAGGTAACTTTTGTGGAAACTCGGTTTCGTTCTATATTGACAGGGAAAGGAATGTGGCAATCCCATTGGATGAGAACACTAGCAAGTATAAAATTGTTATTTCTGATTTTCAATATCATTATCCTGCAAATATTACATTGACAGATGATCATGGTATCACCTATGAGTTTGATGCTTTCAAGGAAGGCCCAAATAAAGACTCGTATTTCTTGACTCATATATATGGATTAGATGGAAAGAATGGCAAAAGCCATATAGAACTTCAGTATACTCAGCATCTATTAGATTATGGTGAAAGCTCGAAAAGCGTAAAAACCTTTTATTCGGAAGCAAAGCTTGAAGAAAAAAGCAATTATCCCAGTGATATAGGGAATCAGATGATGTCGCTTATGGGAAAGCATGAAACGTATGTTAATACTATTGGTAACCCTACTGGCTTATTTTACAAGGTATATCCTTCCAAGATAATCACTTGCAGTGATTCCATCTGTTTCAACACAGCAGATAGAAAGGATTTAGTTGGTGCAAAATCAATTGGCAGCATTGTAAGAAAATCAGCCGTTGGGGGGAGAGTACTTGATAGAATATCTTTTAGTTATGGTTATTTTAACGAGTCTTCTCCTCTATACGGAACTTCGGGTAAGCGTCTGAAGCTTACTGGGTTGAATGTTAATTCACAGAAATATGAGATGTTTTATGATAATTCTGAATTGCCATCCTCAAAGAGTTTTTCCCAGGATTATTGGGGATATTATAATGGAGTAGACAATGAACGTGAATTATGTGGCTCGCCAAAGTATTGCTTGCAAGGTGAATTGGTGAAGTCTGTATTTTCTATGGGAAAAGCCAATCGTTATGCATCGGAAAAGTATTCCAAAGTCGGAATGTTGACAAAGCTTACATATCCAACAGGAGGATATTCTTGTTTTGAATATGAGCCAAATCGTTTTGATGACGAATATTACTATCCAGATGCTGCCGATAGGTTTCGTGTGTCTAATGTTGGGTATAGTGTCCATGCTTATGGTACTGGAGGAATTTATCACCAAAAGAAGGAGTTTGTTGTTGCAGAAACAACAGAGTATAGCTTTTGTGTTTCTTTGTATACCCCAGACTTGAGAAGATATACAGCAAAAGCTTGTTTGAAAAATGAGGATACAGGTGAGATTATTAAAAGCTATTCAACTTCTGATTTTTCGATTGGAAGTCAGTATGGCAACACCATGCGATTGACATTGGCTCCAGGAAAATACTCTTTGGAGGTTGAGGTGCCGGAGTGCAAAGGTTCTTCGATACCTGTGGCAGAATGTTCCTTAAGTTATCAGATAGTAAAAGTAAGTGATACTTCTGGAAGAGAAAAAGGAGGAATGTCACTTGGTGCTGGTTTAAGAATTAAGAATGTCAAAAATTATAATTTAACTAATGAATTGCTTGGTGAAACCAGATATGAATATCAAAATGGCAAGTTGCTGGTACCTACACTAAGATTGGAAAAACATTTTGTGGATTATTCATATATAGGTGTTGAAGACAATGTGGAAAAATCCGTAAATGTTGCTTTTGATTATGTAAATTCGGAACCAAGTTATTCTTATATATGCTCGTTGGGTAATCCTGCAACGGTTGGTTATTCTAAAGTTACTAAATATGACTTAGATACTTCTGGGAAGTTGCTGAAAAAGACTTTGACAGAGTATTATAACCAAGGGTATAGTCTGGACAATAGTATCAATGCGAGGGTTAATAATGCTTTCTTTTATAATCCGAAGGGTTATTTGAATGGAAAAATAAAAAGTGAAACGGTGTTTTCTACAGATGGCATGCCTTTGCGTAAGTTGGAGTATTCGTATGATAAGAAAGAGTTGGGATATGCCTTGTTTCCAAAATGTGTGCCTACTCATCTGCCAAGTCAATGCTTAACAGTTGGAAAATTTGATTTAGCTATATTGAGGAAACCTATAGAATGGTGTTATTTGACAGAGATGAAAGAAACCAATTATGAACAGGGAAATGTCAAGTTCGCAAAAGACATAAATTATTCATATAATCAACAAAATATGCAAATATCGTTAGAAAAAATTACAGATGAGTATGGGAAACAAACGGCTGCTACGTATTATTGGTATCCGTGTGATGATAAATCAGCAGGCTCGGCTTTACTTGTTGACAAGCATTGCATGAGCAAAATCACAGGGCAAGAGTTCTATCGTAATGGTACTTTTACAGGAGGAGGACGGTATGATTTTACACAATCAAATGGATTGCCGGTAATAAATAAGTGCTATTCGATAATACCTAACAGAACTTTGGTGACAGAAGCTACTGTTGATGCTTATGATGAGCATGGTAATATATTGCAATATGAGGGAAAGGATGGTGTGCCTGTAACATTGCTTTGGTCTTATAATTATCAATGTCCTGTTATGAAAATCGTAGGGGTGACCTATGCAGAAATGAAAGGTCTCTCAAGTTATGTCGCATCATTGGGTGGTCGGAATTACTTATCAAAAAGTATGCTGCTGTCTATTTATGAGACTGCGCGAAATAAGGGATGCCAAACGACTGCTTATGTGTATGATGAACGTTTGAATATATCGTCTGTCATCAATCCAAATGGATACGAAACGAGTTATTCCTACGACTCGGAAGGCAGGTTGGAAAGCGTTAGAGATCATATTGGTGTTTTGCATGGATATTCATATAATTTCAAACAAAGATGAGAATAATAAGAACTGTAAGTATGTTGCTTCTTCTTTGTGCCTTGACCATTTCTTCCAAGGCACAAAGTCCTACTCAAAACTATGTGATGAGTAAGGAGGTGCTTGACGTGGTCGGAACTCACGCCATAACGACTGTTACGTATTATGATGGTTTGGGGAATCCTGTGGAGACTGCAACCAATGGGCTTGGTGGTACAGGAAAGTATGCCTATACATTACAGGAACATGATGCGCTTGGCAGGGAAAAGCAGAGCTGGCTTCCTGGAACGCAGAAGGATGGTTGCTCTTTCGTGGCCCCTTCCGAACTGTCCTCCTCTCTCATAACCTTTCATAAAGACCGGAATCCGTACTCTGTTAATAGTTATGATGCCTTGGATAGACAGGTTTCAACATTGGGTGCTGGGGAATCTTGGCATACGGCGAAAAAGTCTGTTGAACAGCGATATGGTTCGAATGAAGCGAACAGTATTAAACGCTACCAAGTGAGTGGTTCTGGTAGTTTGGTGGAAAATGGCTATTATGCAGCCAATTCCCTTTCTATGTTGGAAGTGACTGATGAAGATGGAAAGACAAAGCAGACCTTCAGCGATTTATTTGGTAATAAGGTGTTGGAGCGCAGGGATGTGGACAATGACACATATTATGTATATGACAATATTGGTCATCTTCGCTATGTGCTTTCTCCTTCTTATCAGGAATGTTCAGATTTACAAAAGTATGGCTATGAGTATCGTTATGACAAGTATGGCAGGTGCGTGTGGAAACGTCTGCCAGGCTGTGAATATCAACAAATGTGGTATGATGCGGCCGACAACTTGATGTTCTCTCAAGATGGCGAACAACGCAAGAAGGGGTTGTTCGTGTTCTACCTCTATGACAAAATGAAACGCGAGGTTCTCATGGGTACGACAACCAGCATGAATGCCTCATGCACTTCTGCTTTGGCGACTTATGGAGAGCAGTTCTCGGGCTTGTGCAACAGCGGCTATACCCCATTGGGAAACTTAGGTCTTGGGAATGAACAACTTCTAAGTGCCAAGTATTATGACTGCCATAGTTTTTTGAATCGTCAGATGGTCAAGAACCTGACCTCGAAAAGTTTGTCAGCGAAGACTTCCGGTTTGCAGGAATCCTACAACATTGGCTTACAGACAGGTATTGTGACACGAAATACGGATGGTGACCTCTTGGCTTCCGTGTCCTACCATGACTTGCGTGGGTTGGTCGTTGAGTCAATGCAGATCAAGCCTGATGAAGTATTTTTGAGGCAATCCATCAAGTATAGTTTTACAAGAAAACCAATTGAAGTCAAGGCGGAATTGACGAAAGGCGACATGACAAAGAATGTTACTCAGCTGTATGTTTATAATCCAAACAATGACAAAATCGAGACAATGACAATACAAGTTGGAAATGTAACAAGGACAGTGGCATCGTATAGCTATGATGACATTGGCAGGCTCGTCTCCGTCAATCGAAGCGGCAATGCAGGTAGTGTGCGTTACGACTACAATATCCGCAACTGGCTGAAGGAGACGAAGTCGGACAGGTTCAAGCAGAATCTGTATTATGAGTCCACAAAGGAAAATCCATGCTTCAATGGCAACATCAGCCGTATGCAATGGCAATCAAGCAAGGACAATGTGCTCCGTGGCTATGACTTCATCTATGATGGCTTGAACCGCTTGGAGGAATCTGCCTATGGAGAAGGGGCGGACTTGAGCCAGAGCAAGAGCCATTACTCCGAGCATGTGTTGTCATATTCTCCGAATGGCTCCATCGAGCGATTGCAGCGATATGGCAAGAAGAACAATGGGACGTTTGGTCTCATTGACGACTTGACGTATGCGTATAATGGCAATCAGATCAAGTCGATTTCAGACAAAGCAGGTAGTCTGCTGTATGATGGCTCCTTTGATTTCAAGGATGGAGCCGATGCGGACGTGGAGTATTTCTATGATGCCAATGGCGCATTGGTCAAGGACTTGAACAAGGGTATCAGCAATATAGAGTATGATGTCCTGGGCAACTTGAAGTGTATCACCTTCAATAATGGCTTCAAGACGAAGTATGTCTATGATGCAGCTGGCAATAAGCTGCGAACCACCCATGAGTCAGTCGTGACAAACACGACTGACTACATTGGTAACTTCATATTCGAGGATGGAAAGCTATCTAAGTATCTCTTTGATGGTGGCTATTGCTCTTTCGATAACAATCAGAATCCAACTTTCCATTATTATGAGAAGGACCATCTTGCCAGTGTAAGGATGGTGGTGAATGAGAATGGAACGATAGAGCAGGTGAGCCATTACTATCCATTTGGAGGAGTATATGGAGACTTGTCATACAATGGTGAATACCAAAAGAGCAAGTACATCGGCAAGGAGTTCGATCACATGCATGGCTTGGACTGGTATGACCATGGTGCAAGAATGTATGATGCAGCTAGGGTAGCTTGGGATAAGATGGAAAGACTCTATGGAAAATTTAATAATTGGAATTTGTATTGCTATGGCTTAGACAACCCAATTAAATTTATCGACAAGGATGGGCGTGAACCTGGAGATTTTTTTGAATCTCCAGAAAAGGCTGCTTTAGATTTTGCGCTATTTTATAATGATAATTCCATTCGTGACAATAAAGAATTTGCTTCAAGTATTTATGCTGTCCAAAATGATAATGGTGATAGGGGCTATACTTATACTCTTCCTAATGTAGGTCAAGAGAACCATTGTATTCCAAGTTTGCCAACGTTAGGTAGTTTTTTGGTCGCAATTGTTCATACGCATGGAAGCGCAACATCATCTGATGGGACGATTTATGCAAATAATGAGTTTTCGGGTAGTACGATGACAAGATATGGTAAAAAAATGCCTGTAACTAATTTGAAAAATGTAACTCAAAAAAGGACAGATATATATCAAGCTAATTATTTGAAAGTGGATTCTTATTTGGCAACTCCTAATGGAAGTTTGTTGAAATATGATTATAAGCGTGGTAAAATTTCTGTTATTAGTACAGAAATTCCAAGTGATGTTACTGATAAAACAAGAAAAAATGATATTTCTACATCTGAAAATTACGAAATTGATGCTGATGCATTAAGAAGAATGATAGATAAATTATTGCGTTTAAATACTAATAGCCATTTAATATTCAAGTGATATGACAAAGTCAAATATAATTTGGGGGCTAATCTTTGGATTTTTGTCTTCTGTAACTTATTTTCATTTTGTTTCAAATGATAGCGTTTATCAATCGGAAAAGTTGTTTAAATATGTCGGTTTTGTAGATTATAGTGAGGATGTAATCTCACATGAGCAACTGATGAAACTTATTGAAGAAAATTATCAGAGAATTCCAAAATGTAATTATGGCGTTGCAATTGTCAAAACTCCTGAAACTGCAGCAAATATTGGATTGTCGATACTGTCTTCTAAATTTGGTGAGGAGTTTGTGGATGCTCAAAAACCTTTTCGGGTTTATTTGCTTAATGGTAAGGTCTGGATGTTGCAAGGAAATGTTGCTGATAATAAAGGTTCCGTAATCTTAATTCAAAAGTTTGACGGAACAATTCTTTCTATAAAAAAATAATAAGATTATGAATGGAAAAAAACATTATTTATTTTTAATCATAAGTATTGTTGTGGGGTGTTGCTTTGGCTATGCATTTCATATAAAATATGACCACACGCAGATTAAAGCATATTGTTATCAAGGTCTAAAATCGTGCAATTTGAAATTGCCTGTTGTGAATGGTTTTTACAAACCTGATAGCAGTGTTTTGAATCTAGAGGGTGGTGTGCTCTCGGATTTTAAAGTGGCCGGAGAAGTTGGTTTTATGATATTGAAAGATATTTATGGGTATGATAAAATATATAAGCAAAAGCCATTCTTAATAGAGAAGGATTTTGAGTCTTGGACTGTTTCTGGTTCTGGTGAGGATTTCTCTCCTTATCAGTTGGGAGGAGTTTCCTATATTGTCATAGATAGAAAAACGGGTATGGTGATTGATTTTTCATTTGAAAAGTAGTATAACTGAGCCAAGTGGAAAAAATATGGAAGGAGATTCCGCAGCCTTATACTCTGTTTCGTGACTATAATATGCTGACAAAAGATCTCATCGACCAGGAATAAAGTACAGTACACCCATGGGGAAGACCTATAGCTGATAGCATGGGATGCAGCCAGCAGCAGAAAGATGTCATCATCTCTAAAGCCATTCTTCATGTGTTGGAAAGACTAGCTATGTCACTCAATAGTTATGGGCTTGACCTGGCAGAACATTGTATCAGTTGCCCGCCAGCTTGACAAACTGGAGAAAATCATCAAGGAGCTGAGTAAATAAAAAAAAGACGACCTCGCAAAATGCGGGGTCATCTTTTCTGTAATCAAGGATTATCTATCAATAGAGCATGCCAAACATCCATAACGGAATGATGTTGCCATAACCCTATGATGATGCAAAAAAGAAATAAACCTCTTTTTCGCACACGTATATATTTTTTTAGAAAAAAGTCTCATAGTCTCATTTGTAGCAGAAAATAGTACGTTATATCGTTGATATAAAGATATTTATAACTAATGAGACTTCTTGCGAAAAGTAGAAAGAAGTATCATGGAAGTATCATTAAAAATCATAGAAGTATCATTAAAGATAATACAATGCATGCGAAAAGCCAGTTTAAACATCAGAAAAAGTCATTTTAAGTATCTCAAAAATGCATTTTAAATATCGCAAAGAATCAAAAGAATATTGCCCAAAAATAAGTCCGATGTTTGGGCACTCGTTGCCCGCATTGTGGGCAATGAGTGCCCAGCTCAGGGGCTGCCGATGCCCACTTGATGGGCTACGGATGCCCGTGTAACGGGCACAGGCAGACCAACCGAAGGGCATAAAGGGACCATCTGATGAACTGACTTTTCCTGATTTCAATAGACACTTTTTTACTTTATAAACTAGAAAGGTAGACACTTTCAATTTTATAAAACTGAAATAGTAGACGCATTAGCTAAAAGTGCAGTCAATGATACTTCCATGATACATCAATGAGACTTCTCGGCGCTAAAACCGAGAAGTCTCATTGTTGCTAATTCTTTATATAACAAGTGCTTAAACCATATTTTTCAAACAAAAATGAGACTATGAGACTTTTTTCGCTAAAAAACTTTTTCACGTAAGCGATTGGCGTCTATAAAAGATGAAAAACTCCCAAAAAGTTTGGAGATTTAACCAAAACACCTCATCTTATGACGCACCCTCTTCTTACTTGTTACATCATATAAGCTCTTTAATAGACGTTGATAGAGTGATAAAATTCCCTTCAAGGTATTGAGTACACAGTTGAATACATAATAAATCCCGAAATCGCTTGGCGGTTTCGGGATTTTTGC
>ERZ1034939.293-NODE-293-length-34391-cov-9.903687_pt1 | contig 34391 bp, 35 predicted proteins | sample MGYA00520626_ERZ1034939 | MGnify/ENA primary metagenome ERZ1034939 (study PRJEB33766, sample SAMN09781751) | gut metagenome | biome: gut microbiome | host: Homo sapiens | place: Madagascar | study: EMG produced TPA metagenomics assembly of the PRJNA485056 data set...
TATTGCCTTGCCATTCAGCTTGGATCAATTTACCTCCCCCGCCGAAATTAAACGCTGTTGCAGCCATGTTATCACCTCTCGATCTGCCCCGGCACCCGCAGCCAAATGCCCCGAGTCGGCTTATCCTCTGGGCATATTGCTGTCAGCGTACCGTTGCCGCTTACCAAAAATTTTATATACGCCACATTTTCCAGCGTTAATGCCGATTCATAAACATTAACAGAACCGTCTGAGTTATATATTGGCATATAAGTCGGCACACCCGGCACCCAGTCTGCCGTCATGCCGGGAATGTTCATAGTCTGGGTATAGGGTGCGCTGCCGCTCCACCTGTCCGCCTCCAGCTTGAGGATCACATGCTTGAGCTTATCAATGTCAGATTGAGCGCTTTGAATGTTAGACGAATGCTTCTCTACGCTCGCTTCCAGCGCTTCCAGACTGTTCCCATTGCCAAGAAACACAGCGTTGGAGCTAACGCGCGGATAAATCGGTTTTGTTTTCTCTCGATCAGCATAAAGCTGTCGGATTTCACCATTTATTGCCATTTTTTCTCCTTACGCTGTGCGTTTCCAAATGTAGACTGCGAGATATGGCGGCATATTATTGTGCGCGGAGCTATGTCCAGAGAATCCGGTGCTGCCGGTAGGATCGCCTGCACCTTCATGCAAACTACCACCCCATGTCTTAAAGGAATTATCCTGCCATGCGTGCGCCACCTTTGCACCGTTCGGTACTGTGTAAAATTCATTCGTATCTTCATTGATCATAGTACCAACATACTGGCCGCTGTTATCACCGCCGCCGGTCCATGTAAAAACCTTATGACCATGCTTTGGCATCTCATTGATCGTCAGCGTATGCGTTGCTTCGCCGCCGGTGCTGCCAGCCGCATACGCATCTCCTGCAGCCAGCAAAAATCGATCTTTCACGCGCTCCCATGTTCCAAAGCCAAACAGGTCTGCCGGATCAGCGGAGTTTACAGACATATAAACAGCGCCTACAGGATACACCTTGCGCAGCACTTCCTCGGTTGTGCTCAAAATGCTTTCCGGTGTGGTTTCTGCCGGATCGCTGTAAACGGCATCCGCAAAATACGCCTCAATGCCGCCGACATTGGAAATGTTGCTGTCCGGGTCATAATCAGATTTTTTCATATCACCGGATGCCCCCGGATTTGTCCCCACAATTTGTTCTCCGGCAGCATTGTGTGCTGTAGCGCCCTGCGCAAGAGTTTGCGGCGTAACTGTATCGCCCGTCAGATCAAGCAGCACATTTCCACCATAGATGATCTTGTTCACCGATGCCATTTTTTAAATCACCTCGTCTCCAATATAAACCGTTAGGCCGCCCTGCTCGTTGCTGATTTGATAAAACGGCACTTTTAAAACCGTGATATCCTGCTCCATATACTTCTTGGTCGTTTTCAAAACAACTTCTTCCCCTGTTTTTGGTGTGATTTTGTAAACGCCGCTGTAAACATCCCATAGCGAACCGGCGATGATCGCACCGCCTATCGTTCCGGCAGAGGAAATACTCCCGCTCATCTTCCCGCCGCCGGAAATTTTTCCGCTCACCGAACCATGCAGTTTCATCAGTGCACCTCTTCTTCCAAGATGATGGTTGCCTTTGTAATAAAGGTGTTCACCGTGCCGTCACGCTGGGTCAGCTCAATGTCGTACACATACTTGCCAAATTGCAGCGGCTTCGTGTCTGCCGGTTCAATGGTCAAAAGCAGCGTATCAATGGGAATGTTTTTCAGCACCAGCGGCTTTTCATCGTAATAGCTTTTTTTCATGGCGAAACGCACCACATCGCCATTCAAAGGCTTGTATTCCGTGCCGTCCGGGTTCGCAATGCTCACCTGCACTCTGGCGGTGTCCCCTCTCGTCATGGTGATGTTCGTTCCCTGCAGCTTAACCATTTGTCACCACCTCACTTTTTCACAAATCGCGGAATGTCCAAATCAAGCCATGTCCCGGGCTTTTCCTCAAACGCTGTAAATGTCAGCGCTCCGTTACTGCTGGTGATCATACCCAGCTTCGCAAATTCTTCTTTGCGCTGCTTGATTGTGTCAACGTCGCCATGGCAGGCATCAACATTCAGAGTCGGGCAGCCAGCCACCCAATCAGCGGTCATCCATTCCACATGGATAGTTTGTGTATACGGGGCACCCCAGCTCCAGCTTTCAGGATTCAGTGCAACCGATACGCCCTTTGCGCGTTCTATGCCTTCAACGGCGGGGGTCACCTTTTCGCTAACATATGCGGTGATTCCTCCGGCCGTAAGCACATCGCCGTTCGGGTCATACACAACCTTTGCCATATCGCCTGCGCCGATCTCGGTCACCTTTCCCGCAATGGCCTTGTCAGCCTCTGCTTTGGTGTAGCACTGGTTCACAGCGCCCACCACCTCATTCAGCTTGGGCAGCAGCAGGTTTCGCGGCATATACTCCACGCTTTCCTGCATCTCCTGCGTGGAAAGCCCCGGCACATCCGGCTGGCCCACCACGGTGGTTTTCTCCGCATAGCTGGCGCTGCCCACTTCCAGCTTGCTGATCTGTTCCTGTATTGCCATATTCTCACCCCTTATGATAGCTGCCGGTGGTGTATTCACAGGCATACTGCAAAATGCCGAAGGGCTCGTTCAGCTCTGCATTGCGAAAGCGATACTGCGCCTTGTCGGCTTTTTTGATCTTGGCCTTGCGCGCCAACGTTTTGGGCGTTTCGTCCGTGCGCCATGTCCACTTGCTCCACGCCGTATGCATCCATGAGCGATATCGTGTGCCCACGCTTTCCCGGAACACGGTTTCCCATGCGCCCTTTCGCCGCGCCTGCAGTTCCACACTGCTCACGGGCAGGCTGTCTACCAGCACACTGATACGCCGAAAGATCTTGTTTCGCTCAAACTCGCTGCCGTAGATATATCCGGTCGTCCAATAGGCATCAATGGCCTCTCCGTCATCGTTATAGCTGCCCGGGGCCGCCGTGTCGGCATAAAAGCGATATACCCTGCCGTTTTCGCTGCCAAACCATAGCCGTCCATCCTTTTCCCACATCACCCGGGCAGGCAGGTTCGTGCGGTAAAAGCCCGCATACTGTCTGGTGGAATACGGTGCGCTGCGGTCGGTGTTCAGCGGCTGCATACCATCTAAGATATACGCGCTGCCGTTGATGCACAGCCAGTACAGATCGTTATACACAAACCCAAAGGCATTTTGCAGCCCGGGCTCTGTGCGCAGCCTGCCGTCCAGATAATAGCTGCGGTTCTGGCTGTACTTTTCGCCCGAAATATCGCTTGTGGTCACGGCATACACGCCCAGATTCGTCAAAAACAGCGGCTCGGTTTTCAAATATGCGCTGCTCCACGGTGCCACCGCACCGGGGCCCTGCAGCGTGTTGTACACCGGAAATGCCGGTTCGTTGTCCACAAGGTTTCCCTGCCGGATCACGATATTGCGCTCCGGCTCTCGGTCATCCTTAATGGCAGCCAGATAATTGTTGATCACGGTATACCCCATCACAGCGCTGTTGGCCGCGCCCACCGTGGCATAGGCCGTATCCGGCCAGTAGGTGGGGTCATTCTGGCCGGAATACCAGTCATAGTTGATATACGCCCCGTCCGGGTTTCCGCTCACAAACAGCCGGTCGGCATTGCCGTTCACGCCAAACAAAATGCCCAGTGTGCATCGGTTGATGCGCTCGGCATAGCCCTGCACCGTGCGGCAGGCTTCAATTTTCACATTGTCCTCGCCGGTAATGGGGCTTTTGCCGGGCGCTTGCGTAAAGGTCACCGTGCCGGTGGCGCGGTTCACCGAAAAATCCGTGCCTTCTTTTTTCTCCTGCCAGTTCCCTTCTCCCACCAGCAGCCAGCACTTTACCGCCGTGCCGTCCAGCCCGCCAAACGAAAGCTGATAGCTTTTCGCCGTGCCGTCTGCGGCAAACAGTTCCCGAAACGCAGGCTGCAAAAGGTTCAGCGCCTCGTATTCCTTGCCGCCGCCCGCCGGGCTTTTGGCAATGGTCAGCGTGGGGATATACGCCCCCTCGCTGGCCTTTTTCACCCAGTTTCCGTCATACACCAGCAGCGCCTTGCCGTCCTGGATATACAGCTTATCTCCCATCTGCCAGCTGCGGCTTCGGGCATCGGCCATGCCGTCATACAAGGCGGTATTGCCTTTATACAGCTTGCCGCCCGCGTGGATCAGGCCCACGGCATCGCCGCGCCGCTCGTGATATCCGTTGATCCGCCCGTCATACTCGGCCATGCGCTCATATCCCATGCACTTGCGCACCTTGCCGGGCACATCGCGGATCATATTGGGCGCCTCCGGGCTGCGGGTCTTATCCACAAGGCCGGGGGTGTCCGTAAAGTTCACGCCCCGGAATTCATCCACCGCAAAGCGGCTTTTGGCAGGGCCCGCCGGAATGGAAAAAATCGTTCCCGCCATCTCACCACCATCCTGTCACGCTGGTAAAGCTGCCGCCCCAATACCCGTTCTCGTTTGCTGCAAGCGAGCCAAGGCGGCTTTCAAATTCGTTCATATACACCGTGGCAAGGCTTACATCATCGTCCTTATACAGCTCTCCTGCTATGTATAAAGGGATCAGCACATTGCATTCCTCCGAAAGCGGCATTTCCTCGGCATCGTTTGTATACCGGGTAATGTGCTCCGGCGCAGCATTATAAAACACCCGCACCGTACCCGAAATGCCCTTCGGCAGCTGCAAAACGCTTTTGCCCAGCGCTGCGGTTTCCAGCACCGCAAGGCCGTTATCTTTTACAAGATACGCCTCCGGGGTGCCGCCAAAGCTGCGAAAATCCATGGCATGATCGGCCATGTCCACATAGGCTGCGCCCTCCGGCTCGATCTCCACGCTTTGCCGCAAAGGTCTGCCCGCTTCGCTCACAATGCGTTCCATGGCTTCGTTGGCGGCTGCGGGCATGGCTGCGATATAATCCGCATTGCCGGGATCTGAATTATCCAGCCGCCCGCCGTCCGAAGCAAACATTTTCCGCAGTGCGAACTCTTTGCATTCTCCCCAGGTCACACAGCTTTCCTCCTCTCTTTTTTAAAAATCGCCCGTCCTTTTTCTGCACAAAGGGCGGGCGTTTTTATCACCATGCCATACCGCACATTTTCCCGTGCCGATACAGCAAACTCCGCGACCTTAGATTTCTGTGCCGTTCAGGCCTGCGCCGCCGATCGAAATGCAGCGCCAGTTGTTAAAGCCCGCGCCAAAGCGTGCGCGGCCGCTCCAAACATTGGCGTCGGTATTTTCGTCAACATAGCTGCGCACCGTCAGCTTCACGCGGTCCACCCAGGGCAGGCAGTCATAGTTTTCCTTAAACTGGCTGTCCATCATCAGCCAATAGGGCTGGCCGCCAATGGTCTTGGGCAGATAATTCCACACCAGCACGCGCCACAGGCCGCACTGGAAGTTCACAGCATTCTTATCGCTTTCGGGGTCATACTGCGAGTCGATGGCCGCGATCACGCTGCGCTTCAGGGCCGCATTGTTGGGAATGATAATGGTATCCGGCATCACCGACAGCAAATGCCCGTCATCGTCGCAAAAGCTCTGCATGGCTTCTTCCATTTTGTCCATGGCCGCCACCGAAAAGCCATCGGCTGCTTTAAAGATATTGCTCTGCACATAACCGGCCTTGGTTTTGCTGGGATGATCGGTGGCAAACAGTGCCTTGCCGTCGGCGGTGGTGGTGTCATACTTCACGCCGCCAAACATCATGCTGGTGCCCACGCCGCCTGCCAGCAGCGAAGCCGCATACTTTTCACGGGTGCGGTTATAGCTCTGGGTAAAGCCCGTAGCCTTCTTTTTCACCTTGGGATACTGGCTGTCCTCCAGCATTTCACGGGTGATCTCAAAGCTGGACTTCCAGGTGGCGGGCTCGATGGTTTTCGAAAAGCCCTCCTGAAAACCGGTTTTGGGATATGCGCCGTTTTCGCCTACATTCTGAAAATCGTCCAGCGCGGTTTCGCTGGTAAATTTTTCCGCAAATCGGGTAGAGGTCTCCATTCCAAAAATGTTTTTGATCTGACTGCCGCGCTCAAACTCCTCTGCCTTGTCCGTGATCACCGCCTTAATGGGGTCCTGGCTTTTGCCAAACAGACTATCGTTCAGGCCGCTGCCCTGAGAAAAAATAATTTCCGACATTGTATTTATCTCCTTTCGTTACGCAAAATAGCCCACACAGTTTTCGCCCGCCTTGGCAGGGCGCATCAAAGTAAACACGCCGTTTGCCGTGGCGGCCGTCACCTGCATACCGTCCGTATGCAGGCTCACCTTGCTGCCCGCGCCAAGGGCGCTCTGGTCCGCCTGGGCAGGCACCTCAAAAATCGTGGTAGCCAGCACGCGGATCACCGGCACAAGGCCGCTGCGGTTTTCGCCGCCCATGGCAATATACTCCGGCTTGGCAGTTGCGGCGCACTTGGTCAGTTTGCCGTTTGCCACACTCAAAGCCTCGCCTGCCTGCACGGTTTCTCCTGCAGTTTTTTCCAGATACTCAAAAGGCTCCACACTGCCAATGAGTCTGTGATGAATTCGAAACATAGTTTTTCCTTTCCGGCATTATCTGCCATACATTTTGTATTTGGCCCGGGCCGCCTGTTCGCGCGAATAGCCAAACTTTCGATACTCCTCGTATTCCTCCTCGCTCAGCTCGCTTCGGCCCGCTGCGCCGCCGGTGCTGATGCCGTGCAAATGCTCGGCGCTGCGCGCCGCATTGATGGCCTGCTGGCGGGCTGCCGCTGCGCCTGCCTCAAAAAGCTCGTCGTAATGCAGCAGCACATAGGCGTCCACCAGGCTGCCGCTTGGCATCTGCGCCGCCTTTTCGCACAGGGCCTCCTGCGTTTTCAGGTCCTCCAGCGTGCGAATGCCGCACTCCGGAAACCGTCGGTTCAGCTGTTCCAGCTGGCCTTCCGCCGTTTCGTGCAGCGCCTGCTCACGCTCTGCCTTTTGCACCTGTGCCTCGGCAAAAGCCCGGGCCCGGTTTTGCCGCATCGTTTCCGCCGCCCAGCGCGCGGTTTCCTCGTCGGTTCCGGCCTGCATCAGCTGCTGTGCCGCCTGCTGGGCATTCTGGCTTTCGTATGCTGCGCGCAGCCCGGCATAAAAACTTTGCATCTGCCTGCCCACCTGCCGCTCCACCTCGGCCTTGCGCTCCTGCTCGCGGCGCTGGGCTGCAAAGCGGGCATTTTCCTCGCGGCTTTGGCGGGGTGCCATGATTTCGCTTATTTTTACTTCTTCATGCGCATTTTCTCCTTTCTGCATCTGCTGCGCCGTTTGCCGGTCTACGGCTTCGGCAGGCCCTGTTTCCGGGGCCGGGGCGGTTTCGGGTGCGCCCTGCTCGGCGCCAAGCATTTCGTTTTCGTTTTCCATATAACTCCTATTCTGGATTTTTACGCTGTTCCTGCGCTGTATATCAAAGCCCTCTCGGGCGTTTGACCGCTCTTATTCCTCCTGCGGATAGGTTTGCACGCAGTTTTGCTCTACCACGCGCCCAAAATTGGGGCACCGGCGCGAGCGGCACACAAGCTCCTGCACCACAAACACTCTGGTTTGGGTTTTCGGGTCGTCATCGCCCGTCACCTTCACCCGGCTGGATGCGATCCTCAAAAGATTGCTGCAGATCGGGCACACCATTTTCCCTCACCTCTCTTTCGCTCTCAGATAGGCTGCGCTTTTCCTCCAGTGCCATATCCAGCATGGTTTTTGCACCGGGCGCACCGTATTTGCTCATCATTTTCCACATGCGAATGCGGCTGTCCACCAGCTTGGGTTCCCCGTACATTCCGGCCTGAAAATCGCTGCGAATGCGTTCCTGCATGGCGGTGCGGTCAGCCGGGTTTGCGCCCTCGGTTTCCACGCCAAACAAAAATTCATCGTTCCAATACAGCTGCCCGCCGGCGTCACGGCGCAGAAAATCCCATTTCGAGATCGTTCGGTATTCGCCATCCAGCGGATTTTCCCCATGCACGCACATTTCATCATCCGAAAACAGCAGCCACATTTCAAACATCACACGGTACATTTCTCCCCACATACGGTTTTTCATCACCCGCTTGCTTTCCAAACGCCCCGCCGCCTGGCTCACCGAGATCCTTTTGGCGGTGCCGCTTGTGGCCGTGACATCCTGCTTGCCCTGATACGCATCCGTAATGCCCAAACAGCTTTTCATGTCCTGATAATAGCTGCTCCGCACCGCAATATCGCTGGCAATGTTGGGCTGCACCGTGATCACATCGATCAGGGCTTTTTCCGCTGGGGTGCGCAGGCGGATCACCTTCAGCTCCCGGTCGGTGGTTTCCACGCTCACCCCCTGCGGCAAGGTCACATAGCTGCCGCCCTTGAGTAGCTTTTCCAGAATCTTTGTGTCCAGCTTTTTCATGGCCTGCTGCATGGGCAAAATCGTCTTCGCATCGCTCATGCCCATAAACCGGCCCTTGGCGCTGATGTTTTTTCGCATAACCGTGGGAAAATGCTTCATGCGATACACCGGTGCCATGGTGGGCACTTGCCGCCAGCCGCCGTTTTCCGTGCTTTGCAGGCTGAATGCTGGCACGGTTTCCACCCCGCCCGGCGCACACGCGCTGGGAATGCAAAGGTCCCTTGGCAGCGGCACTTCCTTCACCGTTTTCCGTTTCCATGCTCTGCCGCCGCATTCCGTGCATTTATCGCCCGCCATCGGTGCGCCGCACCGGGCGCACATGCGCTGATGCCGGTGCAGATAATCCTGCTCGTCCTCCAAAACGGTGTCGCCGCACCAGCTGAATTTTCCAATGCCGCCATCCTCATTTTTATAAAACGCCGTGATCACCGTCAGCCGGTCGCCGCTTTGGGCATTCTGCTCTTCGCCGCGCCCGGTCTGCTCATTTTCCGCGCACTCCATGTCTGCCGCCTCCCTCCGATACACACGCTTTACTTTTTCGCGGGTCATGGGCTGCACGATAAAATACCAATCCAGTTCTTCCAGCCAGTCACCGCCCGGCTGCGGGATCACCTGCCGCGTGGCCAGATCCTGCACGCTCACACTGCCCAGCGCACGGTGCAGCCCGCCCAGCATATCCCAGTCGATCTGCACAAACGATCCGCCGTGCAGATAGGTTTCTCGCTCGTTGGAATCGTTCACGGCTTCCATAGGCAGCTGCGCCGCCATGCGCTGCAGCAGTGCTTCGATCAGCCTTGCGCTGTCCTCCTCGCCCTCGTGCAGTGCCTGCACCTTGGGCTTGGGCACCGTGGGCTCCACCTCGGTTTCGATCAGTTCATACACCGCATTTCGGCTCAGCGGCGCTGATTGCGCCTTGGTGCCGCCCGGCTTGGGCAAAATCGTGCCGCTGCCGTCATATTCTTCTTCCTCCAGCCGAAACTGATCCAGCTGTTCGCCATATGCCTGCCGCGCCTGCTCATATCGTGCGCGCCATTTCATCACTTCGCCCGTTTTTGCGGGGCGGGGCGCATTTTCACGCTGTTCTTTTATTTCTCTGCTCAAAACGGATCCCCCCATTTTTCCACAAGGCGCAGCCTTTCCTCCGGGCTGGCGCTTTCGTAATCCTCATACTGATCCTCGCTCCAATGCGCTTTTTTCCGAATCGGCTGCTCTGCCTTACTCGTCCAGTAGATGCAAAAGCCTCGCAGCGCATCCGGCGCATGGGTCAGCTCGTGCGGCTCGTTGGCCACATCGTTCGGTTTATGCTCATCGTGCTGCAGGCCGGGCAGCGTGCGGATCAGATTCACGCACCCGGAAAAGATTTTCAGCCTTGGCGCTTTCTCGCCAAATTCATTTTTGCGCACAGCCAGCCATTCCTTTACCGCCAGCCAACCGGCTTCGCGGTCGTTGGCGGTTTTGGTAAGCCCCAGCCCCGCCTGTGCCCAGTAATCTGCCACGCTCTTGCCGGTTTCCTGCCGCCTGTTCCAAAGGTCGGGCGGGGCAAGCCGGGCATAGATTTCCTCGCTGCCCATCATCTGCTTGGCCTTTTCGATGGCCTGCGAAATGATCAGCCCGCTTTCGTAGCATTCCCGGTACACATAGCCGTTGCCTGCCTCGTCCACCGCGATCAGATAGGCGGCAAACATATCCAGGCCGTAGTCCATCGTATAATAGCGCCGCCAGTGCTTTGGCAGCACAAACGGCTCGCACACATGGGTCTCGCGCCGGAACTCCGGGAAAAACTGCCCTTCAAACAGATCCCATTCGCCATACAAAAGCGCCCGCTTCTGGTTTTCCGGCAGCTCGTTCAGTCGTGCCAGATATTCCGGGTCGCTCTCCATCAGAAAATGATTGTCCTGCACCCGGCTGGGCAAAAAGATCCGTGTGCGCCGCCCGGCCTTGAATTCGGTTTCCGGCGGGGCAGGATCGATAAATCTTGCCTTCACCCACTGATGCCCCACGCCGCCGGGATTTGTGCTGCTCTTGATCTGCTTCGGAAAAGAGTTTGCACCGCGCAATCGGCTGAGCAGATACAAATACTGGCTTTCGGTAAAATGTGTCAGCTCGTCAAAGCGGATGGTATCATACTCCGCGCCCTGATAGCGGTACACATCGCTTTCCGCATCGCAATAGCCGAATTCGATCGTGGAGCCGTTGCTGAATGTTCCCCTGTGCAGGCTGGCCGTATAGCGATAGCGCCCCTGCGGATAAATTTTCAAATGCTCGCGCACCAGCGTTCGCTCCAAGTCCGGAAAGGTTCGCCGCAGGATCAGCTGGCGGCTGCCCGCATACTGCAGCGCATACAGCAGTGCGTCGATCAGCTGGCCATAGCTTTTCCCGCCGCCCGCCGCGCCGCCAAACAGCACCTCGTCGGCCTTTGCCTGCAAAAAGGCTTGCTGGCGCGGGGTCACTTTAAGCTCCATGGCACTCGATCTCCTTCCCCGAGGCATCCAGCACACGGATCTTCACTTCCATGGGCTCTGCCTTTTCCTCTTCGGCCATGCCCCGGATTTTCACCAGCAGCTCAATGGCCTTCAGCTGTTCGGTGATCTTGGCCTCATCCGGCTTTTTGATGCGCCCCAGCGCAATGCTGCTCAGCCTTTTTTCCAGCTGCCGCGCGGTGGCAATGCCCCGCTGGGTATTTTTTTCTTTTTCCATCCGCTTCTCTTTCCTCCCTTCTCTATCTATATAGCTCTGTTCGCTTATTTTTTGGTTCGGCCTGTGGGCGGGCCTGCGCGCTGCCAGCACCCTCCCGGTCTGCAAACGCGCAGCCCGCCCGCCGATTTTCGCACGCCCCGGTCATCCGCCTGCGCAACCGTTTTGATCGCGGGTATCGGCTTCCGGGCACTTGCTTTGCCGCCCCTCTTCGGGCAGCCATGCAGAATCTGTTCTGCCTCCCTTGTCGGGGATCGGCCTCTCGCGCCGCCCATGGTCACTCCCGTGCCGGGGCCTGTCTGCGTGTGCCGTATCGCTTCCGACAAATTTAAAATACACTTGTCTGCCGGTGCTGCGTGAGGACATTGCCGCCCCACCGCCCTTCGGCGCGGGCTTTTCCGGTTCCGGGCAGTTTTTTGCCGCTTTTTCCGGTTTCCGTGCGGTATCGCTGCGGTGTCTGCCGGTTTTCTCCGGTTTTCAGGTGGTGCTCGCCGGTCTCACCCGGTGCTTTTTCGGTTTTTTATGCGTTTTTATCGGTTTTTTGCCCCAAAAAGCAAAAAGCTCCGCGGCAAACACACCCTTGCCGTGGAGCTTTTTCCTGAATATATACCGTTTTCCTGGGTCCTGATCAAAAAAAAATCCCCCGCCGTGCGGCGGGGGATCGGTTCTTATCTTAATTTTGCAGCTTCCTGTTTTCTGCGCTCGTGTGCCGGGATATGCCCCTCAGCCAGCTTTTGCCAGCTGTTAAACACCGCACGCAGGTCAATGCCGTTGGCCTTATCCTTTTCCGAGGGATGCAGCATGGTGATCACCAGGCTGAACAAAACGCCCACGCCGGTATCAATGATACGCGCAATGGTATAGCTCACATAGCCTGTCAGCGGCTGGGTGAACATCACCACAAAATACACCACTGTGCCGGGCTGAATGGCATTGTTGGCGCCAAAGGCAAGGTTTAAATAAATCACGCAGAAAAGCCCCGCCACCATATAAATATAGTTGGGAATGCCAAACGGCGTGTTCACATACAGCCAATAAAACGGAATCACCATCAGCCCGCCCAGGAATGTGCCCACAAAGCGGTTGAATCCGTTGTGAAAGCCCTCCTGAAACTGGCTGCCCATGCCGTACACTGCGCCAATGCAGGCAAAGCAGGGGTTTCGCCCGTCCAAAAGATATTCGTACACCAGCGCCACCAGCAGGCAGGAGATCACGGTTTTCACCACGCGCATTCCCACGCCGGGCAGCTTGAAGGATCTGTTATGCATACTCTTTCCTCGTTTGTTCCATGGCCCCGGTTCCAAGGGGCCGTGATTCCGTTGCTTCTATTTTTATTATACCCCCCTCCTGCTGCTTTGCAAGCCCTCTCATCGCCAAAAGCGGGTGTTCTTGTCTTTTGTTCGTATTGTTTTCGTTTTTCCTTCAAACAAAGCCGCCGGGCAAGCGAAAGCCAATGCTTTGCTTGCCCGGCGGCATAAGATCTTATGCGGTTTTTAAGCCCCGTTGTATCAGGCGTTGTTCACCTGGCTGGCAGCCACAGCACAAGCCACGGTCATGCCCACCATGGGGTTGTTGCCTGCACCGATCAGGCCCATCATTTCCACATGAGCGGGCACCGAGCTGGAGCCTGCAAACTGAGCATCGCCGTGCATACGGCCCATGCTGTCGGTCAGGCCATAGCTGGCAGGGCCTGCAGCCACATTGTCGGGGTGCAGGGTACGGCCCGTGCCGCCGCCCGAAGCCACCGAGAAGTACTTTTTGCCGTTCTCAATGGCCCACTTTTTATAAGTGCCTGCCACCAGATGCTGGAAGCGGGTGGGGTTGGTGGAGTTGCCGGTGATGGAGCACTGCACGTCCTCCAGCTTCATAATGGCCACGCCCTCCAGCACATCGTTTGCGCCGTAGCACTTCACAGCAGCGCGCTCGCCTTCCGAGAAGGGCACTTCCTTTACAACCTTCACTTCGCCGGTCTTAAAGTCAAACTCGGTCTGCACATAGGTAAAGCCATTGATACGGCTGATGATATAGGCAGCATCCTTGCCCAGGCCGTTCAGAATCACGCGCAGGGGTTTGGTGCGCACCTTGTTGGCGGTGCGGGCAATGCCGATAGCGCCTTCTGCGGCGGCAAAGCTTTCGTGGCCTGCCAGGAAGCAGAAGCACTCTGTATCCTCGTGCAGCAGCATTGCGCCCAGATTGCCATGGCCCAGGCCCACCTTGCGCTGCTCGGCCACCGAGCCGGGAATGGTAAAGGCCTCCAGGCCCTCGCCAATGGCAGCGGCACAGTCCGAAGCGCTCTTGAGGCCGCGCTTTACCGCAATAGCGGTGCCCAGCGTATAAGCCCAAACGGCATTGTCAAAGCAGATGGGCTGCACGCCGCGAATGATCTTGTCGCAGTCGATGCCCTTTGCAAGGAGCATCTCATTGGCGGCATCCAAAGATTCCAGCCCGTTTGCCTTCAGGCAGGCTTCAATTTTGGGCATACGGCGATCCATAGATTCAAAAGTTGCCATGTTTCTACTCCTCTCTTATTCTTCGCGGGGGTCAATGTACTTCACAGCGCCCTGCTCGGGAGCAAAGCGGCCGTAAGTGCCCACATTCTTCTCATAGGCTTCCTTGGGGTCCTTGCCGTGGCGGATGTCCTCCATCATTTTGCCAAGGCGAACGAACTGGTAGCCAATCACTTCGTTGTTGGCGTCCAGAGCCAGCTTCTGAATATAGCCCTCCGTCAGCTCCAGATAGCGCACACCCTTCTCCTTGGTGGAGAAAATGGTGCCGGTCATGCTGCGCAGGCCCTTGCCCAGGTCATCCAGGCCTGCGCCGATGGGCAAGCCGTCCTCCGAAAAAGCAGTCTGGCTGCGGCCGTAAACGATCTGCAAAAACAGCTCGCGCATGGCCACATTGATGGCATCGCACACAAGGTCTGTATTGAGTGCCTCCAACAGGGTTTTGCCGGGCAGAATTTCGCCTGCCATAGCGGCAGAATGGGTCATGCCCGAACAGCCGATGGTTTCCACCAGTGCTTCCTCAATAATGCCGTTTTTGATGTTCAGCGAAAGCTTGCAGGTGCCCTGCTGGGGTGCACACCAGCCCACACCGTGGGTGTATCCGCTGATATCCTTGATCTCATAAGCCTTGGTCCACTCGCCCTCTTGGGGAATGGGAGCCGGGCCATGGTGAGGGCCCTTGGTAATCGGGCACATATTGGTTACTTGCTGAGAACACGCCATAATCACTCGCTCCTTTACTTATCATCGCATTTTGCATTTTGCATAAAAGATTCTTTCCCAAATCTTCGTAATTTTATTATAAGTGTCAACGCCGCTTTTTGCAAGTTATTTTTTTAACCAAGTTTTTGTTCGCTTAAAATTATAAATTAGTTCCGATCGCAATAGCATAGTGCCGCCGTACAGAAGCAAGCCATCTCATTTTTTCAAAATAATAAGATGGCTTGCTTTCCATTCATTTTTTCTTTTTTGTCGGTATAAATTCAAAGCTTTCCAGTTGAATCGGGTCAGAAGACTCACACTTTATATAAAACCTGCAATTTTTCTTATCCAGTGTTTGATAGGAAATTTCCTTTTTTCGCTTGATCTGCCCTGAATAGATCAGCTCTTTTGAATTTTCATTGCTGCACCAAACGCTTAGCCCCTGCCCATAATCAAAGCCCTTATTTTTTATTCTGATTTTCAGCTTATACTCTCCGGCATACAGGTTTTCCGGCACAAGGCTTGCGTTTGGCTGTATTTGCATCACCTCGCCCACATCAACGATTTGTTTTATTGCCGTATTTTTTTCGCAGCCAATCATGGCCCCGCTCATCAGCAAACCGATCGCCAGAAAAAGAACAAGCGATGAAACAAGCTTTTTCCCAGATGTCATCCCGTTGTATTGCATGATAAACACAATTCTCTCCTTAATTGGTTTTTGGGAAAACGCATTCATAAAAGCGTTGCGGCCCATCATTTTTTCTTCAAATGCCACCAGCATCTTTGCATAATCTGCCTTTGCCTTTGCGCCGAGCTTTTCCAAAACCAGCTCATCACAGCAATGCTCTATATCTCGATTGGCTGCAAAAATCATAACCCAAACCAGCGGATTGAACCAATGGATCGCACTCGCAAAAGCAAGCACCCATTTTCTTGCCGGATCTCCTCTTTTTATATGAATGCATTCGTGAAAAAGGATCGTTTCGATCTCCTGGCTTTTTTCCGTATGCATATCCATCGGCAGCAGGATTCTGGGATGAACGATCCCACATACGACTGGCGATACTATATACGCGCTATACGCAACCGGGCTCTTTTTATATTCTGTATGTTCGTCAAAAAAAGTCTTTACAGCATCGCTTTCCTCCAATACGATCGACTTCTTGAAAACCTGACGGATTTTAACATACCGGTAAATATACGCAGCCAAAATCAGCCCGGCCACGACCAGCCATATCACACAAAATACTTTTTGGCCTTCAGGGTTCTTTACTGTAGGCCTGCTGCTCATGCCTTTTTCCATAAACCGATCCGCTGCGTGAATGGGAAGCGCAGCCCCAAAAGCCGCAGGAATATCCAGCCGTTTTAAAATCCACTCCATCGGGATCAAAAGTCTTACAAGAAGCAAGTCCCAGAGCAGCATAACTGTTTTTTGGTTTGTCCGCACGATCAAATATTTTTTTAACAGCAAAACCGCCATAATTCCCAAGCCTGCCTGTATGCTCATTCTGATAAGCACGCTGTTTCCCTCACTTCATATTTTCGATCATTTTTTTCAGTTCCTGTATCTCCTTTTGAGAAAGCCTGCTTTTTTGTACAAGCGCCGTCACAAGCAACCCCGCCGAACCGCCGTACATTTTGTCGATCAACTCGTTGGTTTCGTACTCCTGCACCTGCTTCTTATTGATAAGTGCATGGCAGATAAATCCCGGTTCCCGCCTTTCGATCGCCTTTTTCTGAACGCACTTTGTAATGACCGTATAGGTCGTCGTTTTTCCCCAACCGATTTTTTCTTTGATATCCTCCGCAATCTGCTTTGCCGTTGTATCTCCTTTTTCCCAAAGTATCTCCATGATTTTGAGTTCACTGTCAAACAACTTCATACGCTGCTTTCATTCTATTGCAATAGAATGCTCCCTTGCTTGCATTCTACTATGATAGAATACTTTTGTCAACATTCTTTTTTCTTTTCCATTTTCAGCATCTTTGCGCACACGCCGCCAAAAATTGCCGCCACAACGGCGATCCAGTGGCGGTAAGCCCCCTGCGCCAAATACCGGTTCAGCGCCCAGCTGCCCAGGCTGCCTGCCGTCATGCCCAGCGCCATAAAGCCGTAGTTGATGCCCGCGTGCGGCAGGCCGAACAGGTCGCTGGAAAGCGCCGGCATCACAGCCGCCAGCCCCGAATAGCAGAATGCCAGCCCCGTGTAGCACACGATCAGCTGCCAGCCCGGCGCAAAGGCCAGCCATGCCGAAAGCGCAGCCAAGGCCGCAAACAGCGCCATGCACACCCTGCGCCGCCCGGCCGAATCGCTTTTCATCGGGCACAAAATGCGCCCCGCCGCACTGCCAAAGCTGCCCACCACAATGCTCAGGTGCGCCGCGCCTTCGCTCAGGCCCCGCTCCTGCCCCAGCTTTACGATCACCGGGCTGAACAGCAGCATGGTGGGCGCTGCCAGCAGCACCATGCCAAAGCACAGCCAAAATGGCCATGTGCGCAGCATTTCGCCGGGCAAAATATCCTTGGGCGGCTTGTTTTTGTTTTTTCCCTGTTCCTCCGGCTTCGGCTTGGGCGCGGGCGGGTTCACCAGCAGGCAGCTGGCCGCCGTACACACAGCCAGCATCACGCCGCCCAAGGCGCCCAAGGCCCAGCGCATGCCCAGCTTTTCGCCCAGCACACGCACCCAAAGCGTTAAAAACCCGCCCGAAAGCCCCACGGCCCCGCCGATCAGCCCTGTTACAAAGCCCTTTCTGCCGGCATACCATTTTTGGGCGCAGCTCATCACAGCCGGATACAAAAACGCACTGCCCAGCCCGGCAGGCAGGCTGAACAGCAACCAGAAAGCCTCGGCCTTTTCGGGCGGCAAAAACGCTGCGCCTATAAACGCGCCGCTCAAAAGCGCCGTGCCCCACAGCCCCGCTGTGCGCGGGCCCTTGGCGTCCTGCAAAAACCCGCCCAGCAGGCACCCAAGGCCGTATGCCGCCACTAAAAACACAAACGCCAGCCCCACACCCTCCTCCTGCAGGGCATAGTGCTGCATCAGCGGCTCACGAAATGCGCCCCACGCCGCCGGAATCCCCGTTAAGATCTGGATCATCGCCCCCAGCACCACGATCATCCAGCGCCGCTGCGCCACAAAGTTTTCCACAGTCTGCCCCCTCTCTGTGGAAAAGTATGCACCCGGCAGCCCAGTTTCATGCAGCGCCCTTGCCAATCCCCCTTTATATGGATATAATGTTACTTATATAAAGCTATCCTATGGGCAAAGCCCATGAAATAACGGTGCCGCTGCCGGTTCTGCACACCGCTGCACAAAAGCGGTTTCGGCAAAGATCCTGCGGTGCCGATCAAAAGAAAAGGGGAAATATTTTTTATGAAAACCAGTCCTTTAAAAGGTATGCGCGATCTTCTGCCCGCTGAGCAGGCACTGCGCGACTATATTCAGGGCCAGATCCTGCAAACCTACCGCGCAGCCGGTTTCCAGCGCATTTCCACCCCCATGCTCGAGGATATGGAAAATCTGGATAAAAGCGACGGCGGCGATAACCTGAACCTGATCTTCAAGGTTTTAAAACGCGGCGAAAAGCTGGCCGGTGCCCTTTCCCGCACCCCGGTGGAGGAAAAATCTCTTTCCGATATGGGCCTGCGCTATGATCTTACTCTGCCGCTTTCCCGCTATTACGCCGCCAACCGCGCCGAGCTGCCGCACCCTTTTAAGGTGATCCAGACCGACCGTGTGTTCCGCGCCGAGCGCCCGCAAAAGGGCCGTCTGCGCGAGTTTGTGCAGTGCGACATTGACATTCTGGGGGATGAAAGCCCCAACGCCGAGGTGGAATTGATCGACACCACCGCCCGTGCGCTGCTCAAGATCGGCTTTGATGATTTCGTGATCAACATCAACGACCGCCGCATTCTGCGCCGTATGCTGGAATCCATGGGCTTTGCCGCCGACACGCTGGACAGTGTGTGCATCACCTTTGATAAAATGGACAAGATCGGTGCCGACGGCGTGCGCAATGAGCTGGCCGAAAAGGCCATGCCCGAGGCCGCTGTGCAGGCCCTGTATGATTTCCTCACCCAGGGCGACATGAGCCTTGACGCTGTCACCGCCGCCTGCGGCGATGCCGAAATTTCTTCGGATCTGCGCTATGTCATGGCCTGCTGCGAAAAGCTTTCGGGCGGCCGATACAAGGTTGCCTACTCCCCCAGCCTGGTGCGCGGCCAGGGCTACTACACCGGCATGGTGTTCGAGGCCACCAGCCAGCGCTTTGGCGGCGCTGTGGCAGGCGGCGGCCGCTATGACGAAATGGTGGGCAAGTTTATCGGCCAAAAGGTTCCCGCCGTGGGCTTCTCCATCGGCTTTGAGCGCGTGTGCGGCCTGCTGCTGGAGCAGGGCTATCAGATCCCGGGCGCACGCCCCCGCATGGCGCTTTTGCATTTGCCCGATGCCGATTTTGCCGCCGTGGTTGCCAAGGCCAACACCCTGCGCGCCGAATATGATGTAAGCATTCTGCCGCAGGCCAAAAAGCTGGGCAAGCAGTTCGGCCAGCTGGAAAGCGCCGGTTTTGCCGCCGTGGCCTTTGCCGACAACGATGATATCCGCCATCTGGGCGCAAAAGCAGAGTAACACGGGTATCTGCCCGAAAAAAGGAGAAGATTGATCATGGCACAAGAAAGCATTCGCAACCCTGAGCTGGTTCTGGCTCTGAATGTATTTAAAGCCGAAGACACCCCCGCCGCCCGCCGCGCCATTGCCACCGCTCTGGGCACCGCCAAGCTGCTGGCCCCCGTGGTGCTGGAGCAGCTTCCGCAAGAGCAGCCCGGCACCGGCGCCCCGCAGGCCAAGGTGAAATACACCATGTTTGCCAAGCCCGACGGCACCAAGCTGTTTCCCGTTTTCACGGATATGGACGAAATGAAAAAATGGCAGGCCGAGCCCGGCCAAACCGTGGTGATGCGCCTGCAGGACTATGTGCAGCTGCTCATGCGTGAGGGCGCAGGCCTGGTGATCAACCCGCAGGGCCAGAATGTATTTGTTCCCAAACAGATGGTATTCCCGGCCCCCAAGCCCGTGGTATTTGATAAAAGCCGCCCCATCGGCATTGCCGATCCCACCGATCTGCCCGAAAAGATCCGCGACTGTGTGCAGAATGCGCTTTCTGCCCAGCCCCAGATCAAAGAGGGCTGGCTGCGCATTATGCAGCAGGATCAAAAGCGTGCATGGCTGATGGTTCTTGAGCTGGATGAGGGCGCAGAGCTCAAGCAGGTGATGGAGCCGCTGCTCAAGGCCATGGCCCCCGTTATGGGCCAAAGCAGCATCACGCTCACCCTGCGCACCAGCGATCTGGGCAAGCAGGCCACCGCACAGGGGCTGCCCATCTACCTTCGCGGCTGATTTTTACTAATTTTTTTATTCCCTGCAACATTTCTGCTCCCCCGCGTGTATACAGGATAGAAACCGAAACCGATTTGTCCCATCTCACACCAAAGGAGGCTGCTTATGAAAAAAATGCTTTCTCTTCTTGCTGCTGCAGCGCTCACTGCCTCATTGGCGGGCTGCGGCGCATCCAAGTCCTATGCTTCTGCCGCCAGCCGCCCGGCTATAGCAGAAGCCGCTGAAGGTGCCTACGGCGTTTCCGATGACCTGGATACCGGTTTTAATGGCTCGGGTGAAAGCGCCGTTCTGCCGGAGGCTTCCTCGACCCGCAAGATCATTTACACCTCGCAGCTGGATGTGGAAACCCGCGATTTTGATTCCTCGCACACCCTTTTGCGCAGCACCGCCACCGAGCTTGGCGGCTATCTGGAAAGCAGCAGCTGCTACGGCAGCGCCGAAAACGGCAACCGCTGCACCGACGATACCTATCGCATTCCCGCCGCGCATTATCAGGAGTTTTTAAACTCCGTGGGTGATATCGGCAGCATTACCTACCGCAGCGAGCAAACCGAGGATATCACCAGCCGTTATGTGGATGTGCAGGCCCGCATCGACAGTCTGGAAGCCCAGCGCACCCGCCTGCAGCAGCTGCGTGATCAGGCCGACACTCTGGAAGACCTTCTCACCATCGAATCGCAGCTCAGCGAGGTGCAGTATCAGTTGGAAAGCTACACCGCGCAGCGCACCCTGTACGACGATCAGGTGGATTACTGCACCGTAACAGTCAGCCTGAGCGAAGTGCAGGCCTACACGCCGGTGAACACCTTCTCCAGCCGCCTTTCCAGCGCCTTTGGCGAAAGCCTGCACGGCTTTGTCCGATTCTGGCAGGATCTGGCCATTCTTTTGGTATATGCGCTGCCCTACCTGGCTGTGCTGGCCGTTTTGGCCGTGCTGCTGATCTTCGCAGCAAAGCGCCTGCCCCGCAAAAAGCGTACTCCCAGCGGCACCGCCAACTACAGTGCCCTGTATCAGCCCTCCGGCGGCGAAAAGCCCGCGGCTTCTTCGGAAAGCAAAGCAGAAAAATCTGATAAAAAATAATCTTTTTTCTTACAGAATGCTATAGCAAAGCCCGCCCCGGTGCTGCCTTTCAGCAGCACCGGGGCGGGCCGTTTTTATTTTATGCGGTTTTCTGTGCCTTAGTTTTTCTCCTGCGGCACATAGGCAATGCTCAGATCACGCAGCTGCTTTTCGTCCACCACATCGGGTGCGCCGCTCATCAGCTCGCTGGCATTCTGCACCTTGGGGAAGGCGATCACATCGCGAATGGAATCGCGGCCCAGCATCAGCATCACCATACGATCCAGGCCATAGGCCATGCCGCCGTGCGGGGGTGCGCCGTAGCGGTAAGCATCCATCAGGAAGCCAAAGCTGGCGCGGGCCTTTTCTTCGGTAAAGCCCAGTGCCTTAAACATACGATCCTGCAAAACAGGGTCGTTCACGCGGATGGAACCGCCGCCCAACTCTACGCCGTTCAAAACGATGTCGTAGGCATCGGCATAGCACGAGCCCTGATCGGTTTCCACCTTGTCCAGGCTGTCAGCCGTGGGCATGGTGAAGGGATGGTGCATGGCCACCCAGCGGCCTTCCTCCTCGCTGTACTCAAACAGCGGGAAATCGGTCACCCACAAGAAGTTGAACTGCTTGGGGTCCATCAGGTTGGCGCGGCGGCCAATTTCAAGGCGCACCTGGCCCAAGGCCGTGCAGGCGGTCACACGCTTGGCATCGCTCACCAGCAGCAGCACATCGCCCACCTCGGCGTTCAGTGCGGTATGCAGGGCGTTCTTTTCCTCTTCGGTGAGATTCTTTTCAAAGCTGGAGCTCACGGCATCGGCGGTAATGCGGGTGTATGCCATGCCCTTTGCACCGTAGGTTTTGGCCACATCCACCAGCTTGTCGATGGTTTTGCGGGTCAGCAGCTCTGCCAGGCCCTTGGCATTGATGGCGCGGATCGTGCCGCCCTCGGCGATCACATTTGCAAAGGGCACAAAGGCGGTGTTCTTGAAAATATCGGTCACATTCTGCATTTCCATGCCGAAACGGGTATCCGGCTTGTCCGAGCCGTAGGTGTCCATGGCATCGTCCCACTTCATGCGGCGGAACGGCGTTTGCACTTCCACATCCAGAATTTCTTTCCACACCTTGGCGATCAGCCCCTCGTTCAGGGTCATAATATCGTCAGCGGTCACAAAGCTCAGCTCTTCGTCCACCTGTGTAAACTCAGGCTGGCGGTCTGCACGCAGATCCTCATCGCGGAAGCAGCGGGCGATCTGGAAATAGCGGTCAAAGCCGGAAAGCATCAGCAACTGCTTATACAGCTGCGGGCTTTGGGGCAGCGCATAAAAATGGCCGGGATTCACACGGCTGGGCACCAGATAATCGCGTGCGCCTTCGGGTGTGCTCTTCATCAGCATGGGGGTTTCGATCTCGCAGAAGTGATTGTCGCAGAAATAATTGCGGATTACCTGACAAATGCGGCTGCGGATCACCAGCGGCTCATGCATACTGGGACGGCGCAGATCCAGATAGCGATATTTCAGGCGCAGCTCGTCTTTCACATTGATCTCATCGCGGATCTCAAACGGTGTGGTTTCCGCCCCGCTCAAAACCCGCAGCTCGCTCACATACAGCTCCACAGCGCCGGTTTTGATCTTATCGGTCTTGGCGGCACGCTCGCGCAGCTTGCCCTTGCAGATCACCACATACTCGCTGTGCAGGCTTTCGGCCTTGGCAAAGGTATCCTTGGGAGTATCCTCGTCAAACACCAGCTGCAGAATGCCGCTGCTGTCACGCAGGTCGGCAAAAATAATGCCGCCCTTATCGCGGCTTTTTGCAATGGAACCGGCGCACACCATTTCGGTGCCCACATCGGCCATGCTCACTTCGCCGCAGTAATGGGTGCGGCGCAGATTGCCCATAGTTTCCATCTATTTCAGTCCCCTTTTTTCGGGCCTTGCAGCCCGGTAATTTCCAATTTTATATGCCCATTGACAGGCTATTTTTATTATAGCCTTTCTGTCCATGCTTGGCAAGTGCTGCCAAAACTGTTTTTTATTTTTGGGCGTTTCTTTGCCGTGTCCCTTGCAATCCGGCGCGGTTTCCTATATATTAGATGTAGCGGGCGGCTTGGCCGCCTATCACACCGCCGCTGTCAAAGGGCCGCCAAAGCCCCGGCAGCATCGGTTATCAGGAAAGGAACCAACGACTATGGCAGAATTTAAATATGAGATCACCGAGCGCATCGCAGTGCTTTCCCAGAGTGCCAACGGCTGGGAGCGTCAGCTCAACATGGTAAGCTGGAACGAGCGCGAGCCCAAGTATGATATTCGCGACTGGTCGCCCGACGGCAGCAAAATGGGCAAGGGCATCAGCCTGAGCCATGATGAGATCGCCATTCTGAAGGGCATTCTGGACGAAATGGAGCTGTAAGCATGGATCAGCGCGAGGAGTTCCTCTCGATTTTTTCTCAGCATGTCACCCGCCCCGGTGCCGACAAACTGCTGGCTTGGCTTGACACCACCGATTTTTTCCGTGCCCCGGCCAGCACCCGTTTTCACGGGGCCTGTGCGGGCGGGCTTTTGATGCACAGCCTCAATGTGTATCACTGCCTGCGCGAGCATTATTTTGAGCCTGGCGACAGTGAAGAAAGCTTTGCGCTGTGCGCTTTGCTGCACGATGTGTGCAAGGCCAATTTTTATAAGCCCGGCACCCGCAATGTAAAAAACGAGGCGACCGGCCAGTGGGAAAAAGTGCCCACCTTCACCATTGAAGATGCTTTTCCCTACGGTCACGGCGAAAAAAGCGTGTTCTTGATCGAGCGTTTTGTGCGCTTAAAGCCCGCCGAGGCCGTGGCCATTCGCTGGCACATGGGCGGCTTTGACGATGCCGCCCGCGGCGGCTGCTTTGCCATCAGCCAGGCATACGACCAATATCCTTTGGCCGTCAAGCTGCATCTGGCCGATCTGGAAGCCACCTATTTAAAAGAAAAAGGCACCAGCGCCGTTCGGCGCTGAGCCTTTGCCCCACAAAAAAACTGCACCCTTCGGCTTTGTCCGATCCGGTGCAGTTTTTGTTTTTTTATGAATCGCCCAAAATGCGGTTCAGCCGCTCTAAAATGCTTTCCACACGGTGGTTCATTTCGTGCTTTTGCTCTGCCGCAGACTGCTTGGGGTCAAGCGTTTCCGGCTGTTTTGCAGGGCGTGCCGCGGGCTTTTCCCTGGGCTCGGCAGGCTTTGCCGGTGCGGCAGGCTGCCCCGGCACAGGTGCAGCGGGCTTTGCCTCGCCGGGTGCCTCGGTGCGGCTATACGGGAAGCGCTGCATTTGCCCCTGCAGGTGATGTGCATTGGTTTCCGCCTCGCTCAGCGCATCATAGATGGGCTGTGTGGCGTTTTCCAGATCTCTGGCCGCGCGGAAAATGCTTTCGTCCACACGGTTCAGCCTTGCCCGCAGATCGGCCACGCCCCGGTTGATGGTTTCCGCGCCGCGCTTCATGCGCTCGCGCTCCGAGGCGGCTTTGTCCAGCAGCTCCATGCGAATTTCCGAAAGGCGGATCTCGCTTTCGTGCTGCAGCTGTTCCATCTGTTTGCGGGCCGAGGCCAGCTGGCTTTCGGTTTGAGCCAGCTTTTGGTCGTACTCTGCCTTGGAACGAGCCAAAGCCTCTTTACAGCCTGCCTCCAGCTTTGCGGCCAGCTCTTTTTGCTGCTGCTTATACTGGGCCAGCGCCTGCACGGCGGCCTCGCGCTCGGCTTCGGCCTGCTGCAGCTTCTGGTTCAGCCGGGCCTTTTCGTCATCTGCCCCGCTCACTTGCTGCTGCTGTGCGGCCAGTTTTTCCTGCAGGCCCTTATTTTCTTCCTCCAGCGCATAGCGGTTTTTTTTCAAAATCAAAAATTCCTGTTCGCGCTGAAAAAGCCTTTGCTTAAAATCCGATGCCTCGCAGCCCGTGCGGGTCAGTTTTTCCTGCAGGGCCGCATTTTCGGCTTTTTGGGCTTCGCTTTGGCTGTGCAGTTGTTCCAGCTGGGCGCGCAGATCATCGTTTTCACGCTTTAAACGGTCTTTTTCATCGTTCAGGCGGTTTTGCTCATCACGGGCCTGCTGGGTATCACGCTCGTGCTGGGCATCCTCCTCCAGTTTCTGGGCGGCCAGCTTGTCTATGTAGCGAAGCACCTGCTCACGGTTAAATCCCATCAGGCTGCTTCCAAAAGTGATCTCTTCCATGGCAAGGCTTCCTTTCTTTTGGTTTTTTCCCGGGCGCTTTAGTTGCCGCGGTTGTTCAGCATTCTCAGAATGTCATCAAAATAGCCGTTGTCCGAATCGTCCTCTGCCGGGGCCGGTGCAGCAGGCTGGCTGGGTGCGGCGGCGCTGGGCAAAGGCTGGCTGGTAACATTGAACATATTGCTGCTGAACACAGGCTCGGGCACGGGGGCCGATGCTGCCGGCTTGGCGGGCGCAGCGGCTGCGCCGGGCACATTGTCAAAGCCGGTGGCCACCACCGTGATGTTGATCTCGTCGCTCATGCTCTCATCAAAGGCAGTACCCCAAATAATGTTTGCATCGGGGTGTGCATTCTGGGTGATCAGGCTGGCAGCAGCTTCCACATCATCCAGGCCGATATCCGGGCTGGAGGTGAAGTTGATGATCACGCCGTGCGCACCGGCAATGCTGGTTTCCAGCAGCGGGCTGGAAATGGCAGCCTTGGCGGCATTTTCGGCCTTGCCTGCACCCTTGGCGCTGCCCACGCCCATGTGGGCATAGCCGGCATCCTTCATGGTAGAGCGCACGTCGGCAAAGTCCAGGTTGATGAAGGCAGGCACATTGATCAGTGCCGAAATGCTCTCCACGCCCTGGCGCAGCACATTGTCGGCAGCCTCAAAAGCGTTGATCATGGTGATCTTTTCCTGGCTGATCAGCTTCAGGCGCTCATTGGGGATCACGATCAGGCTGTCCACGTGCTGCAGCAGGTTGGCAATGCCCTGCTCAGCCAGGCTCTGCTTGCGGCGGCCCTCAAAGGCAAAGGGCTTGGTCACGATGCCAACAGTCAAAATGCCCAGCTCGTGTGCCACTTCGGCCACCACCGGGGCAGCGCCCGTGCCGGTGCCGCCGCCCATACCGGCGGTGATGAACACCATCTGCGCACCGCGCAGAGCATTGGCGATATCGTCCTTGCTTTCCTCGGCGGCGCGCTGGCCGATCTCGGGGTCAGCGCCTGCGCCGCGGCCCTTGGTGAGCTTTACGCCCAGCTGCACCTTCATGGTGGCGCCGCTGTGGTTCAGTGCCTGCTGGTCCGTGTTCATGGCCACAAACTCAACGCCCTGCAGCCCTGCTGTCACCATGCGGTTCACAGCGTTGCCGCCGCCGCCGCCAACACCTACCACCTTGATGTTGGTTACATTTTGCATTTCCTCATCCAGAATAAAAGCCATGAAACAGTCCCCCTAAGCTTTGTCGTTTTATGTTGTCCGGCTGCTGTTTTTTGTTTTCCCCTCCGGGGCAGCGCAGCAGCCGCGTTTTGTTTTGTTCAGGCAGTGTGACCGGCGTTTGGGCACTCCATCCGACACTAATCACACTATACTTAATAGTGTAACAAATACGCCCTTTAAAATCAAGTACCGCTTCATAAATAAATCAAGGGTTGTGTGTCGATTTTTCTTCCCTGCACCGTTTTTGTACGCACATTTGCCCCCAGCTTTCGCAGCATGGCCGCCAGGCACGGATAGCCGCGGTCAATGTGCCCGGCATCCCATACGGTGCTAAGTTCGTTTTGTGCCCCCAGTGCCGCCAGCACCAGCGCCGCCCCGCCCCGCAGATCCGGCGCATAGCATTCGGCCCCGTGCAGCGTTTGCCTGCCCGCAATGCACAGTGTGCGCCCCTTCACCTGCACATCCGCGCCCATGGCCGCAAACTGCGCCGCACAGGCGAAGCGCTTTTCAAACAGAGTATCGCAGATCTCGGTCGTCCCCTCGGCCCGCAGCATGGCCGCCGCCAGCAAGGGCGCATTGTCGGTGGCAAAGCCGGGCCATGCCCCCGTGCAGATTTTTCCCACTCCCTGCAGCCTTCCCTCGGCCTGAACGCACACGCCGTTTTGCCGTTCCACGCGGCAGCCCGCGCGCTCCAACAGCTGCAGGATATCCTGCATTTCCTCTGCCCGGGCGTTGGGCAGCTCCACCCGCCCCCCGGCGCTGGCAGCGGCGCAGGCCAGCGTAGCGCCGATGATGCGGTCCGGCAGCGGGGTAAACGCACACCCGCCCAGCTCCGGCGTGCCCCGCACCCGAATGATGGGGGTGCCTGCGCCGTGAATATCCGCCCCGCACCGGTTCAGAAAATCGGCCAGATCCTTCACTTCCGGCTCGCAGGCCGCACCGCGCAGAACGCTTGCCCCCTGTGCGCCGGCCGCCGCCATCAGCAGCGTTTCGGTAGCCCCCACGCTGGGAATGCGCAGCGTGTAGTCCGCCCCGTGCAAAGCGCCGTTTCGGGTAAGCGTAACGGTTTGGGGCTGCCATGTGATCCTTGCTCCCATGCGGGCCAGCCCTTCCAGATGAATGTCGATCAGCCTTGGCCCCAGGCGGCACCCGCCGGGCATGGGCATGGTCACCCGGCCCGTTTTGTGCAGCACCGGCGCCAAATAAAAAATCGAGCTGCGCATGGCCGCCGCCAGATCCCACGGCAGCTCACTGCACAGCATGGGCCCCGGCGCGATGGTAAGCGGCGCGCGCGGCGGGCGGCGGGGCGTTTTTCCCAGCGTTTCCAGCAGCTGCAGGCTGGTGTGTACATCGCTTGTGCGGGGCACACGGTGCAGCACCACCGTTTCGCTGCACAAAAGCGTTGCCGCCAAGATGGGCAGCACGCTGTTTTTTGCCGCCGGTAACACACAGCGCCCCTGCAGCGGTGTACCGCCCACGATTCGATACTGCTTCATTGCTCCGCCTCCCCATGCCGCCCCACAGCAGCCCTTTCTGCCAGCCTATGCGCCCGGGGCCGCCGGTGTGCAGCTTTTTGACAAATTCTTTTTTATCCTTTATGATTAAAGCGTATCCGCTAAAGCATATCCGCAAAAAACGCGCCATCGGCTGCTGCGCCCAAAGCCTTGCAGCGAGGCTGCGTTATACAAGGTTTTATCTTTCAATTCTCTTATTCCGGAGGGATGCTATGCATACACTGTTTGCTCTGATCACCTTGGCGCTTGCCGCCGCCGTTTTTGTTTGGGAAGGGCTTTGCTGCCTGCGCACAGGCGATTTTCGCGCCGAGCTTTCTCGCCGTTTTTCCTGCGAGCACGCCCTGTTTGGCAATTTTTGCTGGGGCCAGCGCCAAAAGCTGGCCGGGCCGCTGTATTTTGCCGCCCTGTTCGTGCTGCTGTTCGGCCGTATTTTTCTGCACGCCAGCCAGCTGTACGCCGTCACGCCGCCATGGGTGTACGGCTCCATGTATCTGCTGTACCCTGTGATCTACACACTGCTTCTGTGCAAATTCTTTTTCTGCACACGCTATGATCTGCGCCAGCTGCTGATCGTTTTGGCATTTTATATATTCACCACGGCTGCGATTCTCCCTGCGTACGAGCAGGATATTTTTGCGCTTTTCGGCTTTGCAGCCGCCTTCAAGGATATCAGCTGGCGCAAAGCCCTTGCCTGGTTTGCCGCCTTCACCGCCGCCATGGCAGCCGTTCTGATCGTTCTTTCGTTGTCGGGTGTACTTTTGATCTGGCACCCCGAGTATACCTCACGCATGGAACTCGGGTTTGAAAATCCCAATCATCTGAGCCGCGTTCTCCTCAGCATCGTCACCGCTTACCTGTTGCTGCTGCCGGCACAAAAACGCCGACTCGCCGCCCTTTGGATGCTGCTTCCCACCCTGTTGTTTGTCAAAAAATTTCCCGGCTCCCGCAGTGTGTTTCTTGCACTCTCTGTTATGATCCTGCTCTGCCTTTTGTTCCCTCTGGTATGCCGGGTGCTGCAAAACCGGGCCATTCGCGGCCTTTTATCCGCTGTGCCCCTGTTTTTGCTTGCAGCCAGCGCTGTAGCCGCATGGGGCTATGATCCCAGCAATGCCGTATGGCAAAAGATCGCCCGTGTTTCCAATGGGCGGCTGCAAAACTGGAGTTATGTCACCACGCTGGCTTCCCCCCATCTGCTGGCACAAGAGCTTCCCAAAAGCCCTGCGCCCGGGATGGATGCGCCTATCATCGACAACAGCTATTTTTATATGCTTTATCGGGGCGGCATTCTGCTGACCATTGTTCTGGTCATACTTTCCTGCCTTTTGATCTACCGCCTGTTAAAAGCACGCCGCTACTGGTTTGTGTGTGTGCTTTTCTGCTGGATCACACACAGCCCCTTTGAATCCTTTTTCTTCTGCATATTCAGCAACTTCATGCTGCTTTTGTTTGCCCCGCTGCTGTTCGGCCAGCCCTTTCCCGAGGACGGTACGCCCTCAAAAACCACTTAAACGCCAGGCGGCGCAAAGCTTTTTTTGCTTTGCGCCGCCTTTTTTCACCCGGTCAAGATTGGCTGCAGCTGCCTGCCGTGCAGCGCACTGTGCAATGTGTCACCCAATAGCTCAAAATCGCTTTGCAGGCTGTAGGGCTTGTGTACGGGATCATCCTGCCCAAACGGCACAAAATAGAAATTTTTGCGGGCCAGCAGGCTGCCGATATGCATTGCACTGCCGCAAAGGCCATCGTTTGTTGAGGGCGCCACCACAATGGGGCAGCCCGTGCGCAAAAGGCTTTTGGCCGCCAGCGTGACCGGCGTATCGCCAATGCTCAGATCCAGCTTTGCCAGGGTAGCGCCCGTACAAGGCGCGATCACCATGGCCTCGGCCTGCCTGCCCGGGCCCAGGGGCTCCACCTGCGGCAGCGTGTGGCGCACCGGGCTGCCCGTGATCTCCTGCAGCTTTTGCTTCCAGTCCTCGGCACGGCCAAAGCGTGTGTCGGTTTCTGCGGCCTGAAAGCTCATCACCGGGATCATCTGCACTCCCTGCGCCGCCAAACGCATCATCTGCGGCAGCACCTTGGAATAGGTGCAAAAGCTCCCTGTCAGTGCAAACACAATGGTGCATCCATCCTTCACTCAGACTCCCTCCTCTCGTTCACGGATCATCTGCAGCACGGTGCGTCCCACCAGCTCTCCCGCTGTTTCAGGGGCAAAGCGGGCGGGCAGGCTCAGCGCATGCATGGCACGCACCCCCAGCGCCCGGGCCGCAGCAAAATCGGTTCCGCCGGGCTCACTGGCAAGATCCACCACCAGCGTGCCGGGCTGCAGCGTTTCCAGCACGCCCCGGGTGATCACCAACGCCGGGGCGGTGTTCACCACACAGTCGGCCTGCGCCGCTGCCTTTTCCAACTGCGCCAGGTCCACTGCACGGCATCCGTCGGCCATGGCCTGTGCGCGCACACCGGGCCTTCTGGCCGCCACCGTCACCTGCGCTTTCAGCCCCAGCAGCCGCACAGCCAGCGCCCGCCCAATGCGTCCATAGCCCACCACCAGCACATTGCTGCCCCATAGGGTACGGGGCCGGTTTTGCAAAAGCAGTGCCAGGCACCCCTCGGCGGTGGGCACCGCGTTCCACTGGGCCAGCTGATCGCACCTGTAGTAATCCCAAATGGGAATGCCCGCTGCCTGCCCGGCTGCCTGCACAGCCTCGCTCACCCGGCCGCCAAACGCCACCGTACCCGGGCGCGCAGCGCGCAGCAGCCGCGCCAGCCCCACACGATGGGCATCCAGCGGCATGGGCAGCAAAATATAATCTGCCCGGTACACCTCCTCTGCCCCGGTAACCGTGCAGCCCTGTTTTTCCAGCCAGCGCCCGGCCGCCTGCTGGCGGGCATCGCCTCCCACCACCGAAAAAGTTCTTTGCATAAAGCCCCACCCCTTCCGCTGTTTGCCCCATGCTATGCGCTTTGCCTTTGTTGGGTGAGAATTTTTGCCCAAAGTGTTTATTTTGTATGCGGAACATTATATAATAAGAAATAGGCTTATTTCACAGCGCCCCACGGCGCCGTTTTTCATAAAGGAGCGATCGCTTATGTCTTATTCTACTTACAACCCCCATCTTCTGGATGGCATTCACCGCCTGCACTTTATCGGCGTGGGCGGCAGCGGTATGTATCCGCTGGTTCAGATCATGCACAAGCGCGGCTATCAGATCACCGGCAGCGATGTAGAGCAAACCAAGGTTACCGACTCCGAGCAGGCCATGGGCATCAAAGTGTTCTTTGGCCACGCCGCCGAAAACATCGGCAATGCCCAGATGATCGTGTACAGCGCCGCCATTCACGAGGATAACCCCGAAATGCAGGCCGCCCACGCAGCGGGCATTCCCTGCATTGAGCGCAGCATTCTTCTGGGCTTTGTAAGCCGTATTTATGAACACAGCGTGTGCATCAGCGGCACCCACGGCAAAACCACCACCACCAGTATGTTCACCACCATGCTGGAGCTTGCGGGGCGTGATCCCGGCGCGGTGATCGGCGGCAAGCTGCCCCTGATCGGCGGCTACGGCAAGGCCGGCAGCGGTGAGAGCATCGTGATCGAATCCTGCGAATACAGCGAAACCTTTTTGAATCTTGCCCCCACCCTGGGCGTTGTGCTGAACATTGACAACGATCATCTGGAATATTACGGCACGATGGAAAACCTGAAGCAGGCTTTCCGCAAATTCGCGCTGCTCAGCCGCACGGTGTGCTATAACGCCGACGATGCCAACACCTGCGATGCCCTTGCAGGCATCGATCGCCCCACCATCACCTTTGGCATCACCGCCGATGCCGATTATAAGGCCGTGAATATTCAGGAATACAAGCCCGGCTTCTATGCATTTGACGTGCTGGAGCATGGCGCCCCCTTTGCCCATCTGAAGCTGGGCGTGCCCGGCCGGCACAATGTGTACAATGCGCTGTCGCTGTGCTGCGGTGTGCGTGAGCTGGGCCTTGTGCCCGAGGATGCCGTGCGCGCTGCCGCCAATTTCACAGGGGCAGGCCGCCGCTTTCAGATCAAGGGCGAGTGCAACGGCGCACCCGTGGTAGACGATTACGCACATCATCCTGCCGAGCTGCGCGCCACGCTTTCCACGGCGCGCGCCATGGGCTATAAGCGCATTATTGCCGTGCATCAGCCGTTCACCTATTCCCGCACCAAGGCTTTGATGAACGATTTTGCCGAGGTTCTCTCCATGGCCGATCAGGTGGTGCTGCTGCCCATCATGGGCAGCCGTGAAGTAGACGATGGCTCGGTGCGCAGCGAAGACCTTGCCGCCAAGCTGCCGGGCAGCGTGGTGGTGGACGGCTTAAAGGGTGCCGCCGACTGGGTAAAGGCCCATGCCCGCCCCGGTGATCTGGTGGTGTGCATGAGCTGCGGCGATCTGTACAAAGCCTGTGATATGATGGTGGAATAACACCGAATAAACCAGCAGGGGCCGGGAAATTTCCCGGCCCCTGCTGGTTGTCTTCAGAGCAATGCCGCACAATGCCATGTGCCGATACGGCGGGGGCTGCGCGGTGCTGCCTTAGGTACTGTTTAACCCAATGGATACCCCCAGCGCCTGATCCACGCGCTGCATATCCTCGGGCCCCACCTGCCCCGCTTTTTCCCGCAGGCGGTGCTTATCCAATGTTCGGATCTGCTCCAGCAGCACCACACTGTCGCGGCTCAGGCCGCAGCGGTCAGCCCGAATGCCAATGTGCGTGGGCAGGCGGTTTTTATCCTGCCTGCTGGTAATAGCTGCTGCGATCACTGTGGGGCTGTGCCGGTTGCCGATATCGTTCTGCACGATCAGCACCGGGCGAATGCCGCCCTGCTCGCTGCCCACCACGGGGCTGAGATCTGCGTAAAAAACTTCTCCTCTGTGCACTTCCATGCTTCTGCCCTCCCCCACAGAATGTTCGGTTTGCGGTGTGGGAGCGCCTTGGCCTCCCCCTGCATTCAGTATAAGCAGAGGGGCATGGCTTTAATCACCCATGGTATCCATTTTTTCCAAAACCGTCATGGCTGCGGCCAGCCCGGCCTCATGCGTCAGGCTCAAATGGGCCCGCAGCCCCTGCGCCTGCAGCCACTCGGCAGCGCTGCCCTCCAAAGCATAATACGGTGCGCCGCTTTCTTTGCGCAGCGCTTGCAGCTCGGCCAGCGGAAATCCGCCCAAGCCGGTGCCCGCCGCCTTTAAAAAAGCCTCCTTGGCGGCAAAGCAGGCCGCCGCACTTTCGGCGCGGCGATTTTCCCCCAGCGCCTGCAGCGCCGCCCATTCAGCGCTGCCGAACACACGCTTGCAAAAGCTTTCGCTTTGCAGGCTTTTTTTCATGCGCTCGATCTTGCACAGATCATAGCCGATCCCATAGATCATGCACCGTTCCCTCCCGATTTTTTTGCCTTTATTATACTCAAACCCGCCTAAAAAGGCAAATCAGACAGGTTTCGCTTGCAAGTGTGCCTTTTTTCGGGTATAATGAATTTAAATTTTTAAACCGCAGCAAAAAAAAGAAAGGATGATGCACCCATGGCAGATGCTACCGCTGTATTTTCACTGCGCGATGAACAGGATCAAGAGCTGCGCGCCGCGCTGCAGGAGATTTATTCTGCATTGCAGGAAAAGGGCTACAATCCTGTAAACCAGATTGTAGGCTATCTCCTTTCTGAAGATCCCACCTACATCACCACCTACAAAAACGCCCGCAACCTGATTCGCAAGATCGACCGTGACGATCTTCTGCAGTCCATGGTTCGCAGCTATGTAGGCCAAGCATAATAGCCATACAGCGCCGCAGCTTTCAAAGCTGCAGCGCTGTTTTTATGCCCGCTTTTCCAAAAAAGCCGCCCCGGCCGGGGCGGCTTTTTTTGGTTTTGCTCAATAGGCGATATTCATATCCACATTGGCAGAAATGCCGGGCACACGGCCCTTGCTGCTGTACTGCCAGATCTTGTAGCTGTACTTAAAGTCCAGATTGTCGCGGTACTGTGCGATCCAAATGCTGTACTTGCTGATGTTGGCATAGCTCAGGCTGTTGTAGAACCAGCTGGCGTAGGAATACACACCTGCCGAATAGCCTGCATTGCGAATGGTTTCGCAGAATGCCACGGCGCAGGCCGTGCGGGTTTCGCGCGAGATGCCGTTGGCGCGGCCGCCCGCCACATGTTCCGTGTCATAGTAAATGGGATAACTCAGCCGGTAGCCGCCGCACAGGCTCAGCACCATGCTGGCTTCCTCCACGGCCTCTTCCTCGTTTACAGCCTGGCTGTAGAAGTAAAGGCCCACGGGAATGCCCGCCGAGGAAGCGCCCTGAATGTTGGCGCGGAACTGGCTATCCTCTACCAGTGCGCCGCTGCCGTAGCCGCGGTAGCCCACACGGATAATGGCAAAATCCACACCGCTTGCCTTCACCTGGCTCCAGTTGATGCTGCCCTGGAATTTGGAAACATCAATGCCCCGGCTCTGGCTTTGCAGGCCGCCGTTGCCGCCAAAGGTGTACATGATGCCTTGGATCACCTGCTGGCCCTTTACGGGTTCGTGGGAATCGGGGTCAAAATAATAGCGCACCCCATCCAGGGTCTGCCAGCCGGTGTAAACCTTTTTGGCGTCGGTTTTCACGCTGCCGTCAAAGCCTTTTTCTTTCAATCCGTCCACATTCAACTCGTCCGGCCAGCTGCTGAAATCGTATGTATGGCTGGGCGTGGGGG
>ERZ1034939.300-NODE-300-length-33859-cov-49.884392_pt1 | contig 33859 bp, 48 predicted proteins | sample MGYA00520626_ERZ1034939 | MGnify/ENA primary metagenome ERZ1034939 (study PRJEB33766, sample SAMN09781751) | gut metagenome | biome: gut microbiome | host: Homo sapiens | place: Madagascar | study: EMG produced TPA metagenomics assembly of the PRJNA485056 data...
TAAGTAAAAAAGTATATGATGCTTACTGTGTAGGAAAACTCACAGATAAAGAGTCTTTGAAACTTTTAAAACTCATGGACTACATAGTTGAAAAGGGTATTAAGTGTATAAAGATAGGGTTATAAGGTGAATACAATGAGCGAAGAAAATAAAAATGAATTAAGTATTAGTGAACCAGAGTGGCAAGCTAGATTTAGAAGAGAGTATAAGGAATTAAAAGAGCGTTACAATAAACTTCACAGAATGATTGTTAAATATGATGCTGGAACTTTAGATTTTAAACTAACGTGTCCTATCGATTTGTTACGTAGACAAAAGGCTACTATGGGAGAGTATTTAAACATACTTGAAATTAGAGCGGAAATTGAAAATGTACGTGGTTTAGATAGTGATGATAAACCTAAATTAAAAAGCGGTTATGAAATAACGAAAAATGGGAGATTTGCATAATGCCTATTATTGATCCGATGTATTTGTACTTGATTGAGGTACTGCATAATATAGATGCTTTAAATCAAGCTGCATTTATGATTTTAACTTGCGCCGCTGGTGGTGTAACGGTAGCGTATTTTATAGATGATAACTCACGAAGTTTATTACAACTGCATAAAAAGAAAATTATTGCCTTGTATATTGCGTTTATAATCAGCGCATTAATAGCGGTGTTGGTACCTACAAAAGATGCGATGTATAAAATGCTAATCGCCAGCTATGTAACAACTGACAATATCGAAATAGTGAATAATGCTATCAAGACCAATTTACAGGACTATTTAAACATGTTAGGGGAAACGGTTAAGAACATGCGATAATGAGCCATGCGAGGGAGAAATATGGAAGATAAAGATTACAGGGAATTAGCAAAAGAATATTTGGAACCGATTAAGTTAATCACAATGAAGATTAACTCATTGAAAGAAGATCTAAAGCATCTACAATCAGATATTACAACAATAGGCGCCGTGGACTATTCCAAAGAACGCCTAACAGGCGGCGGAACACCGGGCGGACTAGAACAACAAATTATAAGACTAGAAAGCAAGCGTGATGCGGTACATAAAGAAATCGGTGCATTAATTGATGAGCGGGAAACCGCAGCGGATATCATCAACACATGCACCGAAGGCAAAACGAATATATTGTTAATGCGTGAATACATTGACGGCAAAAGCGCCAAGCATGCAAGATATTTTACAGATCTAGAAAAGTCGCAAGCAGCAGAATTAAAAACGGCTGGCCTTGTACAAGTAGGGTATTATTTACACCATACGTATTACGCGTGCATGTATACTGCTAAATCGGTATAAGTCGGACTAAATCGGACTATATCGGAAACAGGCGGAAACGCCATATATAGTATAATTATATTGTCATATGATGCTTAAAAGCCATTGACATACAATTCTCCTATTAGATGCACAATACACAGGGGAACTTTGGGCCGTTCCCCTATTGTGTGTTGTATACAGTACCGGCGTAAAATTCCTTTCAACGAACACATGCCATACAATCCTTGTTAAATATGCACTTCCTAATATCAAAACTACTTGTACGATTTCATAGATTGCCGGTATTGTATAGAACATACAACACAAATGAATAAAACTATCAGAATATGAGGTATATCCACGGCGATATATCTCATTTTTTGCATAAAAGCAACATTTGATTATTGAAAACTGAACATAATGCACATGTTTTTATTTAAGAGATATCACCTTCATAGTTTCTAATGATCTTTTGCGTGCGGCGTGTTCGGTTTTGAGTGATTAAAGAAAGTGTGGTGAAAAGCTAGTGAATATTATATGTACAAAGTCAAAATGTCTTAACAATAAAGGCGGCCAATGTACGGCCAATGAAATATACTATGACGGATTATGCCAAACATATTGCACTAGCCATCATGCATCTAAGCAAGCGGCGGGAATATGCCAACGATCACACGGAAGAATGAAAGCAAAAGATAACAACATACTACGATAGGAGGTGAAACAATGGCTAAGACTACATATAAGGACTGGGAACAGGAAGAAAAGATTTTACTGTTACAAGGCTGGGCGCGTAACGGCTTAACAAATGAACAGATTGCCAGCAATATGGATATTGTTGTTTCTACCTTATGGGAATGGCGTAAGAAGTCGTCGAAAATATCGAACGCCTTAAAAATAGGCAAGGAAGAAGCAGATTTACAAGTAGAAAACGCATTACATAAAGCAGCACTTGAAGGAAATACAACGGCTATGATTTTCTGGCTTAAAAATCGTAAACCGGAAAATTGGCGCGATAAGATACAACAGGAAATCACAACAGAAAGCGCCGTTAAGTTGGTTATTGATAACAATGAATTGAGTGAGCCAGATGAGTAAAACAAATCTGTTTCGCGATGTGATACGTCCAACACCTAAACAAAAAGAATTCTTGCGGGCAGTAAAGCAAAACATATATACGCTATATGGTGGTGCTGCTGGTGGTGGTAAATCGTATATACTCCGCTGGGGTTTGATATGGCTTTTAATTGACTGGTTTATCAAAACAGGAATTAAGGGCATACGTGTTGGGTTGTTCTGTGAAGATTATCCAAGTCTTGATGATCGTCAAATCTCTAAAATTAAAATGGAGTTTCCGGAATGGCTAGGAACGTATAAGGAAAGCAACCATGAATTCACATTAAATGATGAATTAGGCGGCGGCGTGATATGTTTCCGTAATCTTGATAAGCCAAGTAAATATTTATCTAGTGAATTCGCTGCAATAGCAATAGACGAATTAACCTTGAATAGTCGCGACGTGTTCGATTTCTTGCGTATGCGTTTACGCTGGCCTGGTATAAGCGATACTAAGTTAATCGCTGCAACTAACCCGGGCGGTAAAGGTCATATGTGGGTAAAGGATTTATTCATTGATAGAAACTTTACAAAGGAAATGCAACCGTTCGCCGATAAGATTGCGTACGTGCAAGCGAGGGCAAGCGATAACCCGCATTTATCACAATCTTATATAGATGCACTTAACACGTTGCCGGAAAAACTTCGTAAGGCGTATTTAGAGGGCGACTGGAATATATTTGAAGGTCAAGTGTTTACGGAATTTAGAACCGATAAGCATGTAATAGAACCGTTTGAAATACCGCATCATTGGCAACGATATCGTTCAATGGACTGGGGATATACTAAACCATATGCAGTCTATTCCTATGCGGTTGATTATGACGATGTACTTTATATAACTGGTGAATATTACGGTTGCAAGCCGGGTATGCCGGATACTGGTACACAGGAAACCGCGCGGGAAGTAGCACAAAAGATAGAACACTTGAAAGACTATCAAGGAGTAGCAGATCCCGCTATATGGCAACGTACAGGGCATGACGGGCCAACAATAGCGGAAATATTCGCAACTGAGGGCGTGTACTGGGTGCGTGCTGATAATGATAGATTAGCCGGACTTATGCAAGTACATCAGCGTTTGAAAGAAGGCAAGCTAAAAATATTTAGTAATTGCGTACATTTAATTAGAACGCTGCCAGCTTTAACCTACGACAAAATTAAAGTGGAAGATGTAGATACGAAACAAGAAGATCATGCATACGATGCGGTGCGTTATATGTGTATGGCTAGACCAGTAAAATCAGTTAAACCAGAAAAACCATTTAATGACGGTTATAGATATGTTGATGATAGCGAAGGAGATACAAGTGCATGGGGCGTATGAGTGAAAGGGCGTTGCGTGATTACGCCTTTAAGGTTCTTAAATCGGAATATGGTGAACGTGAAGAAAAAGGCGTGATTATTCCCGCTAAATATACAGATGCACAACTAGCGGAATTCGCCAAAGCGATGCCGCAATGGCAATTAGAGCAAATGTACGATATGATTTATGGTTCTGAAATGGTGGAGTAATGAACATAGAACAAACATTCGATATATACGAAGCGAAACAAAATGTAAAAACTGCATTGGCCGCCACGTCAGAATGGCGCAAGGCTGCTGCCGAAGATTTTGCATTTATGCAAGGTAAACAATGGCAAGACGGCGATTTAAAGAAAATGCGCGAAGCTGGACGGCCAGCGATTACAATCAATAGAATTAGACCGGTTATTAATCTGTTATGCGGTTATGCATCGCAGAATGAAACTGAACCGGACTTCTTACCACGCAGTGAAGAAGATGATAGAATTAGCCGGGTTGCTAAAGGTATTACAAAATACTGTTTAGACCGTGCGAATTATCAACGTAATAAGGGCAAATGCTTCCGTGATAAGATTATTTGCGGTTTAGCTAATTACTGGGTAAGCTATGAATTCGACTATACGAAGTTAGACGGTACTATTCAAATTGAACGTGTTTCTCCGTTCGATGCATTTATAGATCCGGAATGTAAAAAGGACGATTTAAGCGATGCGCAATATGTTGGTCGTTATAGTTGGGAAAGCACGGCGAAACTAAAGCAAGTGTACCCGGATAAGGTTAATGAAATTGATGCGCTTAAACATAAATACGATGATACCGAACAAGAAGCCGGCATAGTTGAAACGGTAGACGGTGAGGCGTTATGGTACAACAACAATTACAATAAAATCCGTGTAGTGCAGTACTGGTATAAAGAATACGGCAAGAAGAACGTATTCATGACAAAAGAGGGTTTAGTTGATGAAAGCAATCCTCTATTTGTTGTGTTGGTGGCTACAGGCAAGAAACCTACCAGCATACCAGATACTAAAATCAGATATGCGACATTTGCCGATGATGTACTACTTGAAGAGGGCGAAAGTCCTTATAAACATGGTAAATTCCCATTAGTGCGTGAATATTGTTACTATACTGGCGAATTGGTAGACGATGAACTGGAACCAGCCGGCGTAGTGCGTGATATTAAAGATGCGCAACGTGAATTAAACAAAAACCGAAGCCAACGCATGCACGTTGTAAACCAACAATCATTAGGTGTTAAATTCTGGCAAGGCCAATTCACCGAACAGTTAAAGAAAACCATCAAAACTGAAAGCACGAAACCGGGGGCAAATATCTTCTTACCGCCGGGCGTATCCTTTACCGACGGAACGCCAGCAATGGATAGCAGCATCAATATTAGTTTAGAAAATCAATCTAGCAATGATTTCTATTCTATCAGCGGCATCACTCCGGAAAGCCTAAGCGGTAGCGTTGGCAGTATGAGCGGTAAGGCAATAGACCTCCGCCAATCTGTAACAACTGTTCAAACGGCTGGTATCTTTGAACAATCCAAGGAAGCAGAATGGCAAATAGTTAAACTCTTATGGGGCGAAAAGAATGCACCGGGTTTAATTCCGCAATTCTATAACGAAGCTAAAGCAATGCGCATTATGGGTGATGACGGGCAAAAAGAATTCGTACAAATTGCACCGGGTTTAAATCAACCTATGCAAGAACAAGTATTAACCGATGCACTAGGGCAGCCGCAAGTTGATGCGAAAGGCAATCCGATTAAACAAGTTCTATATGATCTAAGCGCCTTTGACTTTGATATTGTAATCAGTACAAGTCAAGCAAGCGCAACGGCAAGACGCGCTAACCTTTACCAATTATTAGAAGCTAAGAAATCCGGCGTTGATATTCCTATGGATATCATTCTTGATTTTATGGACTTCCCAGAAAAAGAAACAGTTAAGAAACGCATGCAAGAAGCGGCAGAAAAGCCGGCACTTCCGGAATTGCGTGTTAGTGGCAGCCTAGACGATATGCCGGCGGAAGCGTTGAGTATGTATTTACAAACGCTAGGCGTACAGATTTCACCGCAGCAAATCATGGCGGAACGGTTAGCCTTGAAAGGTAAACAACCAAACATTCAAAATGCACCGCCAATTTTACCGCCTATGAACGATTTAGGCACTATGTAATATAAACTATCAAGACAATATTAAACGCTCCGTAATGGGGCGTTTTTTATATTATTTCGCCCTAAGTAATGGCGTTAAAAGGCTTGCTTATACATTATCGCCCGGCAACGGCGTTAAACTGCCATATTCTTATATTCGTCCGGCAATGACGTTAAAAGGCAATAAGGGGTATTTGATATGGAAAAAGATTTAGTAAACATCGAAGAAGCTGGTTTCACTCCGGAAGATTTAGAAAACGCGGGCGTAGAACTGGAAGAAACAACCGAAGAAACGGATACACAAACAACTGCAACAGATGAACTCTCTACAGATGATGCGGCGGAAAGTGGTGCGAATGATGCGGAAGTAGAACCGGAAGCGCCGAACACTAACGAAGAAATGGAAGAAACTCATGCGAACGATCACAACTTAAAAGCGGCACTTGCACAGGAACGCGCAAGACGTAAAGCGGCGGAAGAACGTGCTAGACAATACGAAGCACAACAACGGCCAATTACATTGCCGGAAGAAGAAGTATCAAATATTCGTGATTTCGTTCGCCGTGAAGCATTAAAGCGTTTCAATATTACGGCGGAAGATTTAGAAAGTCTTATGTTTGAAGATGTACAAAAGTACAATGACTTTATTCGTTTTGAAGCCAATGCAGAATATACGATTACTAATCAGCAAATGGCGGTACATCAACAAAGACAAACAAATTTAAATTTCGTAAATGAAATTAAATCATTGCCGAACTTTGGGGAATTATATCAACGTGGATTAGAAAAGCTTAACGGAATGACGATGCGTGATGCACAACCGATTAATGATGCATTTTATCGTGTTGATATTGGCGAAGGTACAGAAGCCGATTTTGAAACAATCAGAAACTTTGTAGCAGAATTGCAAAATGAACGGGCAACAAGTACCGAAGTACCGAACAACCCTTTACAAGTTGCGGCGACGCTCCCGAAAGCTGGCGCGTTAAATGGTGGCGTTCCTACACCTAACAAATTAACGGAAGAAGATATTTTAAAAGCGTACAGTACAGACAATCTTGATGCATTGCCGGACGATGTACGCAAGTATTTTGACGAATTATAAGAGGTAGAACATGGCAGATCAAAGAGTACAAGTTAATATTCCTTCTAGTTTAGTCCCTAAAGTATGGGCCAAAAAAGTATGGCACGAAGGTTTGAAAGATAGTTATTTTGATAAGTTTACGGCATTGGACGGCTCCAACGTCGTACATAAGAACAAAGACTTAGAAAACGTAAAAGGCGATAGCGTAGTATTCGGCTTGATGATGAACCTTAGTGGTGACGGCGTAGAAGGAAACCAAAGAAAATTAACAGGCGCCGAAGAAGGCTTGAATATTTATGATTTTACAGTACAAACGCAATTAGTACGTAATGCGGTTTCCCGTTACGAAGCTGACGACCAAAAAACACAATATGATATGTTAAAAGAAATCAAAAGCGCATTGAAACAATGGCTTTCTGATTGGTTGGATAATAAATTAATCGCTAAACTTTCCGCAAGTCCAACAAGCGGCGAAGCATTATATGCAAGCGCAGCGGGTACACAAGCATCTATTACCGCTAACGATAAATTGACTACAACTATTATTTCCCGTGCTAAACGAAAAGCGATGATGCATGCGCCTAAAGTACAACCTATCAAAGTTGATGGTATGGATAAATACATTATGCTTGTATCTCCTTGGGCGGCTAAGGATTTAAAAGATGATCCAAAATGGTTGGCAGCACAACAAAACGCAAATGTTCGTGGCTCTAAAAACCCTATTTTCACTGGTGCGTTAGGCGAATATGACGGCGTTATTCTTTATGAATACGAACGAGTATTGAGTTCTAGTAGTGGCGCTTCTAGTGCTAACGTATGCCAAAACTTATTATTAGGTAAACAAGCGGCATGTTTCGCAGTAGCAAGACCAGCAAAACACATCGAACAAACAGACGATTACGGCAACATCGCTGGTAATGGTATCGCGTTCTATGGTGCAGTTGAAAAAACCAAGTTCAACAATAAAGATTACGGCGTAATTAATGTTATGACTGGCGGCGTTGTAGAACGCTAATTTATAGATATAGGCGGGGTAAAACCCGCCTTTATTCTTATATGGGGTGAATATGAACGTAAAACAAATAGTAAATAGGGCGTTCATGCAGATAGGCGATACATCGCAAGAACAATATACACCATACCAGTTATTGGAGTATTACAACGAAGGCAATCACCTATTGAACGCTTTAATTAGCCAATATTGCCCTAGCCTTGCAACTGCCACATATGAAGATAGAGGAACAGGGCGCATCGTGCTTCCGTTCCAATGCATCGGAGTATTGAAGGTAAAAGCAGATGATGCGGAAGTGCAAGGGTATCATGTATTGAATTTACAAACGGTGGTATTTGATGCAGATCACGAGCAGAAAATCACCGTTGATTATATAAAAACTGCTGGCTATAAAGGCTTAGATGATGAAAGCGGCTTGCCGGCGGAACTTGAAACATTGTTAGTTGATTACATCGTATATAGAATTATGAACCTTGATATTACCGGTATTACTGGAAATATGGTTAGTGCGTTGCAATCAATCAATAACGGTTTAGGAAATAATGAAAGTGTAATTGCGGAAGGGTATTGGAACTATGGTTGTAAAAGAACTGATTACTCTAGTTAATGTAGAGTCAAACGAAATACTAGATGAACAGTTGGAATATATCCAGTACATTAACGCAGCTATTGACTGGCTAACTACTATTCTAGTCAGCATTAAAGACCGTGAAGTAGTTAAGAATACGGATATACCAAATCTAAAAGGCGTTCCGTCAGATTTTATGGGGTTCGTTCCTAAGAGTGGCTATCCTATCCGCATCATTAACGGTACATTTGAAACGTATGACGGCCAAACGGTTAAAGAGGTGTTCTATAGTGTACGTAAAAACCACGTAGACGAAATGGACGATACTATACCGTTTTCTGAATTCTTTCATCAGTACCTAGTGCAGTTAGTATCTTTCATGGTTAAAAAGAAATCACTCATGACTGATTACGCTGCCTATGATAAGCAGTTCATTGACTACTTAACCGAACAAATCAAAGTGGCAAGGGGTATAGCATAATGGGCGTTAAACAAGTAGCCATGACAAATGGTTTCAGATTAGGCCTTGATTGGAGTAACCCTCCGGAGAATATCGACGTACAAGCCTTAACACAAGCTAGACAATGCGAATTCGATAGAACGGATAACGCACTCCGTACTGTTCCGGGCGTTCGTATTATGTATGATTTCGGGCAACCAGTCGAAACTTTGTATTATGATGTGTACCGTAATAAATGGTATTTTTCTAGTGGCCGTAATTTATATGAAACTGATTTCAGTACTAATAAATTACTAGGCACGTTGAATGGTACAAATAAACCTAAATATCATGCATTTGGCGGCGATATCCTAATTGCAAGCGGTGATAAGTTGCAAGTTATTGCTGGTTCCGGTAAGTTGGCAACGCTAGAAAGTCCGGTATGTGATATAGTATCAAGCCATTCCGGCCGTGTACTCATCGCATCGACTAAATCGCATCGGTTGAATTGGAGTGCGGTAGGTGATTACAACGCATGGACTCACAATAACAATGATGCATCAAGTGCGCAGTATGTAGACGTTGGCTATAAAGACCAAGGCAGTATTATTGCCGTAGATTTCTTATCACGTGCAATTATCGTATATAAGGAATATGGGCGTGTGTATCAAGTAGTTGGCACGCCAGATGCGCGAGACTTAACGATATACCCTCTTTCCTCTACTGGTTATTGTAGCGGTGCAACGATAAGCATTGATGATCGCAGTTATTATTTAGGCAATCAAGGGTTCATGTCTTTTATGCCTACTAATACCTACGCAGAAATACAACCGTTTGAAACTGGCTTGAATATCAATTCATATCTGTTGAAGTACATTACAAAAGATTGCGAAGTATGGCATATATCCAGCCGTAAACAAATATGGATTAAACCGTACAACGGCGATACAGTCTTTATATATCACTACTTGCCACGCTATGAGGACGGGCGCGGAGTTTTCACATCAAGAAAATTCACGTATAACATCAATGATGCGGTGAATGTAGATAAAGAGGTATATATAGCCTACGGTAATAAAATTGGCATTCTTGATGAAACCATAGATACCGATGATAACGTACAAATTCAAACGTCAATCATAAGCGGCAATAGGTTGGCAACAAGACAATTCATATTAATTATGAACTATAATTTTGTAACGCATAACCTAATACCCGGCTATGGTACTATTGGCATTTCAAATAAGAAGCCTAAGCCAATTAACTTTTCAAGCAAGGCAACAAAAACATACTATGCGAATGAAAAGCTATACGCAGCCAAAACATTAATGAATGTTAATGAGTACACGAAGGCGTATAAGATTGGCGGCGGGGCAAATCGTAATGTACAATTTAAAATCAATGTTCAAAAGGGCGCTATTTCGTTACGCCAGTTAGATTATACGTATGAAGAGGTTTAAACATGGCATATAAAGAAAAATACCCTTTGGATATAACGCCACAGGGCGATACTGTACAAGATAGTATTAAGAAAAACCGCGATGAACTATTGAACGTTGCGCAGCAAATGGAACTAAAAGCCGGCGGCGGCGGTACTGGTGGCGGCGGTGGTGGCGGCCTACGCAACAGGGTTTTAAGCGGCAAGGTAAGTAATGGCGAATTTGCTTTCTTGACAGGCGATAACCTAAGCGTAATGATTGACGGCAGCCAAACGCCTGTATTAGTTTCATTCGCTGACGGGTTCAACGATTACGGGGCAGTTGATTATATCCAAACAATTAACCGTAAACAAAGTGCATGGAGCCTACCGGCTAACAGTACATCATATTTATATATTGAACGCTCCGCATCTGGTGGTTTAACCTATGGCAGTACAACGCTTGAACCGTTACGCCAGCCAAATGCACCAGCAGCGGCAACAGATAAAATGTACTACAACACCACAAACGAAAAAATGAATGTGTACACCGGTACCTATTGGAAAAGTATTTTACGTGTAGTGGTGGCTATTGTAGTAACAGATGCAACCCGTGTTAAGTCGATTAAGTATTATGATCCATACTTAAATACGGCAACTGATGCGGTAATCGGTAAACGTACGGTAGACGGTAAAGACTATATGCTTACTGACATTCTTAATAAAATGGCGGAAGCTATTAAGAAGATTGCTGGTGATACTAACTTTACCAATAACCCTAGCCGTACATTGGCGGCAATATCTGATACCGTGAATGGATTGAGTAGCGTTTATTACCGTAAAACCGATACCGTAGCACTAGCAACAAGGGCGTTAAATGCTGACAACGCAACAAGTGCGGGAACGGCGAATATCGCAACGCAAAACGTCAAAAAGTCCGGTGATACCATGACGGGTACGCTAAAGGTTACGGGGTTATCTAGTAATGCGATTGATTTAGATTATCTTGCCAACAATAAAGCGGGTTATAGTGGTTTTATGTTCGGCGAATGTAACAACTACCGCATATGGGGTAATGCATATTGGGGCATGGGTGCTATGTTCCCGTGGTTTACGTCAAGTGATCGCGTATTAGGTGCGCAACTTTATTTCGCTAACAGTAATGCAGCGTTTATCCGTTTTGATACCAACTCAAAAGGTATGCAAGAATGGCAACGTATCGCAACGTTTGAAAACAATAATACGCTAACATTCCCAAATGGCGCTAAGTTGAAGGTGGAATAATATGCCTAATCTAGTACTTGAAAAAGGCGGCCAAACGTTTAGGTTCGGACTGCACGAAAACAAAGGCGTAACACGTGGTAAGTTTATTACTGTTCCATATAACGGTAAAGACTACTACGCACGATATGGCGATACACCAACACCGTTAAAAATTGAGAAAGACGGGCGAACGTATTCAATTCAATATGAACCGGTTGAATTTACAACGTATTCGTGGGCCAAAAACGGCAGACGTAATGGCGCGTATGAAGAAAACGTATTTTTGCCGAATGGTAAATATAGAGTTACGTATACATACCAATATAAAGACTCTAACGATAGAGTTAAAACCGGAACGGATAGCGAAGAATTCACTATGAATACAAGCCAAGAAGTACCTATTAAAGTAGAGTACAACCAAGAAGGCGTAATTCATAGAATATGGGTTACAATTCAGAACGTGTATAACGGTTATCAAAATAGGTTATATGGCGATATTAGCTTTACAATCGAACGAATAGGGGAATAACAATGCAGCTTGATAGCTTAGAACATATGATAAAAGACTATGAACGGCGCACGGGCGAACGTGTTAGTTTTGAAGGTTTTTATTTCGATGAAAACAACAATTACAAAGATAAATACAATTACTACTTTAAATGGTTCCCTAATGCGGGTTTTCTATTCTGGACTATTAACGAACATGAGGGCGAACGGTACTTTACCATTTGGCAAACATACGGCGATATGAAAGTAATAGGTAAATATATTGTTGAAGTGATGAAGTTGAATGATCTTGATGTAATTGTAACGGCAACACATCGCAGCGTGCGCGGGTTCATTAAAAAGTGGAACATGGAACGTGTTCCAACTATGGACTATTCCTATAATGGTTTTGATTACAAAGTACTTAAAACAAAGCGTAAGTATTTGGAAGCTACTTTGTAGAAAGGAAAAGCATGTTCACTTTTAACTTGCAATTATTTGGCGGTGGCGGTAAAAAGTCGAAGGTAAGCAGCATTGATGCTAAACTACCGGAAGCAACGGCCGACGAAAAGCAACTGTTACAAGGCCAGATGAATTGGATAAATAGCACCAATCAAAGCGCAAATACTTTACAAGGTATGGGCGATAGGGCCTTAAATAACGTGATAACGCCAGAATACGGCAGTATGTATAATGCGTATTTAGGCGCTAACCGTGGCAATCAAAATGCAATCGGTGCGTTACAAAACCAAGTAACAACGGCCGGCGCCAAGAATTTGACGGATAACACCAGATACGCCAATCAATTAGCGGCAAGCGTTGATATTATGAACGACGGCGCAAGTCAACTGGCTAATGAATATAACGGCGCCTTGCTTAAAAATCAAAGTGCAATGAATAGCATTACAAACGGCCAACTTCCTACGGCCTATGCAGATGCTAGGCGGCAAGCACTCAATAATGATTTACAAGCAACTGTAGGTAATGCGGTTTCTGGATTGGCAAGCCGTGGTATTGTGAATTCATCTATCACAGATAGTACATTGAATGATATCAGCAAGAACGCATCTAATACACTTGCTGCACAATATTCAAATGATTTAGGCCAAGCGGCGGCACTCAACACGCAAGCACTTAATAATAACTTGAGTGGTATCGGTGCAAAAATGGGTTTATGGGGCAATACCTATAATAACCAACAAAACGGCATCATTAATCAAGCTAACTTGTTAAATCAAGGGTATGCAAATCAGATGAACAACGCCGGCACCGCAGCGGGGTTAGTAGGCCAACGTGAAGGGTTAGCACAAAACCCAATTAATACAGGCGCAACAACACAAAGCGCAGCTATTCAACCGGCTAAGGATTACTACTCTATGAGTCAGTTGAATAACGCGGATCAAGAAGATTTACTTAATAGATTTATGTCATTACGCTATGGCCTAGCACAACCAGCACAAACAATGGTTAAGCAAGGTTCTGGCGGTTTCTTTGGAGGTCTTATGAAAGGTTTTTGCTTCGTAGAAGGTACAGAAATTGCAACGCCAGAAGGTGGCAAGGCAATCGAAACATTTGTTAATGGTGATACAGTAATCACATTAGGCGCGGTTAATGATGTAATCGCATTGCATGATATGGGCGAAAAGGAAACACATCGCCTTGAAACTGTATCCTTTGGGGTTACAACTACAGGCACAGAAAAGGTATTAACACCGGAAGGCTTGAAATTAGTTAGTGAATTGGTAGTTGGCGAAGTTATTATGACTGTTAATGCTTATGAACCCGTTACACTTAGCGAAGCAACTGGCAATACTGAACACGTATATGAATTGCAATGTACTGGTGATAATCTATTCTATGCTAACGGCATTATGGCGGAAGGTATCAATGAAGATGAATTGAAAGCTATTGCCGAAGCACCGAAGGAAGAAGCACCGGAAGAAAAACCGGAAGAAAAGCCAGCTAAGAAAACAAAAAAATCTAGTAAGAAAGATGAACCTATAGAGGAAGCAACAGAAGAAGTTGAGAAAGTAGAGGAATAACACAATGGGCGTTATCTACGTAAAAGACTTTGAACCGTGGGCGGCGTTGGGCGAATTAGCGGGGCAATACTTTTCGCACCGCTTAGGCGCTTTACAAAATAACAAAATGGCTAAAGGTTACCAGTCTATGCTAGGCGGTGGCGGTGGCGGCGGGGAGCAAGATCCAAACACGCCACAAATCGTTGATAATAATAACCGCATGGCGGGAATGGGTATGCAACAACCTAATAGCGCGGGGCAAATCAATCAATTACTGGCTAATTCTAATAACCCTATTGCCAATAATTTAATGCAAAAAAATAACGTTGGTTTATGGGGCGGGCAAAACCCAGCGGCACCAGCACAACCGATGCAAGCGAACACGAATGCACCAACAACAACGTTTGATGATGCACGCTTTAACGGTTATGCAAATGCGCCAAGTCCTACGATGCAACAACCACAGGCGCCACAACCACAACAAAACACAGGGTTATGGAATTTTCAAAATCTAAACAATACTGGTATTAATACAGGGGTACCGCAATCATATCAAGAAATGATGCAACAACGGGCGAACGCACCTTTTCATGGGGCGCCCAAATCGGTAGAAAATGGTAATACCGATGCGGATAAAGCGCCGGGCCAATACTCTATACCAGATAAAGCAACCGTAACAAGCGAAGCACGCAAAAGACTAGGGGCCAATACATTGGCCCTAGTTAAAGCGGGTTTTGATTTCAAAACGGCACAAAGCCTTGCAAGCGATCAATACCAAAATGACGTTAGCACAATGTATGCGCAACAAGTCAACGAATATCAAGACAAGGTGCTTGAACCTATGCGCCAACAAATCATGAATAGCCTTGTATTTACGCAAGACAAAGACGGCAACCCAGTTGTAGATACCTACAACACAAAACGGGTTAAAGGCCTAGCGCCAGCCGTTGCAAGATACAATTATCTAGCGGGTAAAGTAGGCGCTGGCACTATTGATATGAACAACTTGAATTCTATTGCGGCACTTGATAAACCGGACTATAAATTTAGTTCCGCACAAAACGGCCATATTGTACGTTACAACATGGGCGACGGCACTATTCAAGATATGGGCGGTTATGGCAAGGTTGAAACAAAACAATTCGCTAACGGCCAAGTTATCGTAATGACTCCGGACGGCCAAATGAAAAATATCGGTAATTTCGGTGCTAAAAATATTAAGGTTATGCCGGACGGTAAAACCTATATTGTTGGCACAGACGGCAGCATGAAGTATGTAGGTACTCACGTTAAACCGCCAACGGCAACACAAACAGGCACAAGCGGATATAATGCACAAGTATTACGTACGCTATCGGCGCAGCATACGGCATGGGTAAAATCTAACCCGGATAAAGCGGAAAATGAAAGTCCGTACTACGGGCAGTTACAAAGCGCTTTAAGTGGCGCGCCTACTGCTGGCGGTGGTGCTGGAGCGCCTACGGTAAAACGTGAGCCAACATATTCCAGCGAAGAACAAGCGGCAGTATCTAAACGAATGAATGAATTGAGTGCGCAAGGCTGGAGCGATGAGCAAATAGCGGCGGAACTTGATGCGGCTGGATACGGTAAGTATAAATCGTGGTTAAAATCTTATTAATAAAAGGGGTAAGCTATGGGTGCGTTTGATGATATTACAGGCCAATACGGCAAGGCAGTTGGAAATAATAACAACGCCTTTGAAGATATTACAACCGAATACGGTTATGAAGTAGGCAACGCGCCCAAGCCTACTTTTTGGGACGGCGTTAAAAACAATGCCGAATGGGTAGCTAACGGCGTAAGCAATGCAGCATCTGGTGCAGCTAATCAAGTAAGCACAACGGCTGGCAATATGAAGGGTACCGTTGTTAATTGGTGGAATGATGCAACTAATGCCGTAGGCGCTGCACGTGATGCCCGTCAAGCATCTATTAGTAATTCAGTAGATGCATACCGTAGGGGCGAAATTGATGCTACGGAATTAGGTGAGGACGGTTTCAACGATGATTATAAAACGGCTGATTATGATGCAAAATCACAGGCAGCATATAATACCGTTGTTGGACGTCCGGCCGGTTATTTAGCTATTACTCCTTACGTTCCTACGCCTGTTCGTGCTGGTGCTGGTTTATTGGCGGCGCCTACAATCATAGGCGATGCGGAAGATATGTACGCACAGAATTCTAGCGATTATGCAGAAGGCAATACAGAAAATATTATCGCAGATAGTCCGGCATTGACTACGGCAAAAGGGTTTTTAATAGATCCGATTACTAACCCTATAGGGCGTGCGATTGACTCACCGGGCGCATTTGCGCAAAATATCGTAGATAACCCATTTAACGCATGGGAAGATGTATTCTTGCCGGCTGGCATGATACATGGGGCAACGCCTAAAAAGGTATCTGGTGCAATCGGTGAACGTGTAGGGCGTGTTAGTGAACATATCAAAGAGAAAGCATCTAATGCATTTGAGGATATCGGGGAACGCTTCAGAAAAGAAGAACCGCATATGCAAGAAGGGGTTATGTATAATGCGTTCGATGATATTCCAGTACCAGAAGAAATTAATGCAGTAGAACCGCGCGAATACTCCGAAGGTGGATTGAACGGGCAACCTATGGAAGGCGAAACCGGTAATATCCAAGCAGATATTTATAACCGATATCGAATGAATGGACTTAGCGACGTCGAAGCGGCTGGCATGACTGGTAATATTGGTGCTGAAAGTAGTTTTAGTACTACCGTAACAAGTGGCGACGGCTACGGTTCCCGTGGTTTAGTTCAATTTACTGGGGATAGATTGAACGGCGAAAACGGCTTATTGAAATTTGCGGAGCGTAAGGGGTTAGATCCGTGGGACTGGCGTACGCAAGTTGATTTCAGCGTATGGGAATTGCACAATACCGAAAGCGCTGCACTTGAAGCTATGCGCGCAAGACCAGATGCAACACCGGCGGAAATGGCCCGTATCATTCGTGAGAAATACGAAAGACCAGATCCAGCCGTAGCACATGATGAAATGCGTGCGGAAATTGCAGAAAATACCTTTAAAGGTAATTACGGTAAATATGAAAACGGGCCACGTGATGCATCCTTCAAAGATGAAACGTTAAACCCTAACCATAGAACCTATGATGAACCGTTTAAAGATGAATTCATAGAACGGGAAATGTCAAAAACCGAAGAACCGCATGCCGATTTAAATAGTTTGATTGAAAATACCGATAAAAAAATAGTTAAAAACGAAGATTTAGGTATAAACTATCAAGGCGAAGGTGAAACGGCCCGTACAGGCGAAATAAACGAATTTCAACCGAAAGACCGCATAAATACTGAATTTGTAGAGGGTGAAAAACCTAGAATTCAAGAAAAAGCGATTGAAAACGATGTAAATAGTCAATTTCGCTATGAAGAAGATGCTCCGAACGTGAGTTTAAAAAATGCGATTGATGAACTACCGCAAAAAGCACGTGAAACAATCGTAAATGAATTAAAAGACGTTGTGAAACACGATGCATCTGAAACACGATTTACTGAATTAGAAAATAAAGTACATTCTAATACAGAAATTTTGCAAGACTTGAACCGGGCAACAAAGCCGGATATTCCAAAAGCGGAATTAGAAACGGTAAAAGTCAAATTATCAGAAAAGTTAGACGTACCAGTTGAAGCATTGAACCATGAATACATGGAACGTGTTAGACGTGAACGTGCTGCCGAATTAATCACCGATACGCAAGAACTTAAAACGTTACAAGCAGAACCGGCAGAAGGTGGCGTGAGCAAATACGCGCAGCAACCTAGCCGATTACTTGAACATGCGACACATGAACAAGTACACGAAGCAGTTGTAAAAGCCTTTGACGGTAACGAAGCAATAGCAAATCGCTATTTAGAAAGTAAAGGCGTTAGACCTACGGAACCGCTACAATATAACGTAAAGGGTAAGGAAACGCCGCATACTGGCGTTGATGAAGTAGGGCGTTTAGGGCGAAGCGTAACACGTAGGGAAATATTAGATGCAGTTAATCACTTGTTTAATCAACGTGTTAAAAGTGGCCGACTGGGGCGTGATACAGTTCGCGGCTGGTACAACACTAAAACCGATGTAATTCGTAGCGGTAATTATGGCGAAATTCCAATAATCATGCATGAGTTAGGCCATTATGTGGATAACTATTTTAATTTTAGTAAAGATGCACGATTTAATAACGAATTTAACGGCGTAATTCAAGACCGCTTCGGCAAGGCGTACAATAAGTTAGGTATGGACGGTATACGTGGCGAAGGTTACGCAGAATTCTTTAAAGACTATGTAAGTGATCGCACCAAAGCAAAACGGGAATTTCCGGAATTCTATAAACATTTTACGGAAGCGATTGCGAAAGAACCGGAACTTAACGGCATTACCAATAAATTATCAAAGCTGGTTCATGAATGGCACCGTCAAGGCGCCGCAGAACGTGTAAAGGGTAGTATTTCGTTTGAAAATAAAGGGAAAGTAAGCCAAGCTATTGATGCGGTTAAACGTGGCGAAACAATCGACGTTATCAAAAAAGCCAAAAGTGAAGCATACACCATGTTTGTTGACGAACTGAACCCGTTAAAAGAATTAATGGATCAGATTGAACACGAAACAGGCGAAAAGATAGCGTTTGAAGATAACGTATTCTTCCAAGCGTGGCTTGCGCGTGGTTGGGCCGGTAAAGCAGAAGCGTTACTTGAACACGGTGCGCCGGAATACGGTATAAAAGGTTTTGAAGAAATTGTAAAAACTATTGATAAAAAGGAACACAAAGATTTTTCAGCGTATCTTGTAGCCTTACATGATTTAGATCTACACCGTAACAAACAAAAAGCAACGTTTGAATATACTGAAGATGCTGCCGTACTGGGTAGACATGCCGGAAATGAACGCTTTCAAAAGGCAGCCAAAGAAATCTATAAATATCAAGATTATCTATTGGCAATGCTAGTAAAAGAAGGTATGTTAACGGCTAAGGCGTACCATACGATGCGTAAAATGTACCCGCATTATATTCCGTTCTTCCGTGATATGTCAGACGTAGGCATGCAATCGTTCTTATCTGGCGGTAAGGGGTTTATCGATGTATCTAGTCCGGTAAAACGGTTAAAAGGTAGTACGCGCGATATTATAGATCCGTTAGAAAGTATCATAAAAAATACATTCCAATTCTATAATGCGATTGAACGCAATCACGTTGGTCGTACATTTGCCAAGTTAGCAGATACAAAAGGCAACGGGAAAATTGTAGAACGTGTATTTGGCGATAAGGCGAAAACTGACAATACATTCAACGTATGGGAAAACGGCGAAAAAGTAACGTACGAAACAACACCGGAACTTATTGAAACTATGCGCATGTTGGATAAAGAACAATCCAGCATGATTATGAAGATTTTATCTTATCCGGCAAATTGGTTGCGTGCTGGTGCTACATTATCGCCAGAATTTATCTTGCGAAATCCTGTACGTGATATGATAGGCGCAGCGATTTATTCTAAACACGGTTTCATTCCTATTGTTGATACTTTCAAGGGGTTATCTTTGTACCTAAAGAAAGGGCAAACATACTGGGAATATAAAAAATCCGGTGCAGCACATGCGGCAATGGTATCGTTAGACCGCGACTATTTAGGCGGCCAATTACGCGATATTATGAAGCGTGAAAGCAAGTTTACTAAGCTAATTAAAAACCCTATCGAAGCATTACGCGCTATGAGTGAAGCAACAGAAATGGCAACACGATTGGCGGAATATGACAATGCAAGAAAGGGTTATACTGGGGTTGGTAATCGCTTATTTGGTAAAGAAAGAAAGCCGTTATCAGCACGTGAAGCAGCACTAGAAAGCCGTGATATTACCCTAGATTTCAGCCGTAGAGGTACCAATACAAAGAAAGCAAATCAAGTAATAGCCTTCTTTAATGCGACAATACAAGGCGCCGACAAAATGGCCCGTGCATTTAAAGAAGATCCGCGCGGTATGACTGTAAAAACCATGCTTTATATTACATTACCTAGCGTTTTGTTATGGTACATGAATAAAGATGATGAACGATATCAAGAAATACCGCAATGGGAAAAAGATACATTCTGGATAATTCCGGGCAAGGAAAACATGTATCGTATTCCTAAGCCGTTTGAAGCCGGCGTACTATTCGGTACGGCGTTTGAACGTATGTTGCAGTACATGGACGATGAGAAAAACGGCCGTAAGGGTGTAGGGTTTAAAGGTTTCGGGGAGCGCGTAATTGAAAGTTTCGCACCTAGCTTTATGCCTACTGCCATGATACCTATAGTTGAAGCAACAACAAATTATTCTTTGTTTAGACAACGTAATATTATCCCGCAATCGCAAGAAAACTTGCCGGCACGCCTACAGTACGGCGCTAATACTAGCGAAGTTGCAAAATTCGTAGGCGATAAAATAAACGTTTCACCGTATATTGTAGATAACACAATAAGAGGGTACGGCGGCGGCCTTGCTGGGTTAGGGTTAAGTGCTATTGATGCGGCATCTGGTGCAAAAGAAAATAATGCATCTAAAAAATGGTATGAAGCGCCGGGGTTAAGAGGGTTTACGGCGGCACCTTATCAATCATCTAATAGCGTGCAGCGTGTATACGATGATTACAAGGAACAAGAAAAATTGCATAATGAGTTCAAATTAACAGGGCAACGGCCAGAAGGTTACGATGCCAAAGAATTTGCACGGCTTAAAAATGCAAGTGATAGCCTAAAGAACTTAAACAAAGCATCTAAAGCTATCATAAATAACGAACGCATGAGCGGCGAACAAAAGAGGGAACAACTAGATAAAATTAATATGAGAAAAGCCAATATAGCGCGTAGCGTTTATGGGTTGGGTAAGGTTAAATGAGGAGTAAGTAATGGAGCATTTCACTAGGTTTTTTATTGAGTGTTGGAACTCTTTAACGGAAGGTTTTATTTTAAAAACTCTATTAAGTGGCGCCGGTGCGCTGGGTATGTGGCTAATAGGCATTAAACACGTTCAGATATTGGGCGTGTTTATTTTATTGGTATTCGTTGATTTATTCACAAAATGGGCGGCAATCGCCTATAAAATGCTAATTGATGAATACGGCTATAAAGTCGAAGAAATTGCCGTATGGGAAAAGTACCGTGCAATACCGTTGGCGTTTGATAAGGGTTTAATTTCTAGCCGATTTATGCGCAAAGGGTTTGTGTTTAAGGTGTTGACATACGTCGCCGCTACACTTGCTGCCTTTTTGTTTGATGAAATGAGCGGGCAAAAGCAATTCGCCGTATCGTTAGTATGGTTATATCTGGGTTCCTGTGAGTTTTTATCTATCATGGAAAACCTTCGGGACGGCGGAAATGCAATGCTAGGGAAATTCTTAGATTTAATTAGAACAAAAATTGAAAACAAAGTTAAACTATAGGGGGTACCATGCGAGGTATTGATGTAAGCGAAAACAACGGTGTAGTTGATTGGGGCGCGGTTAAGGCGGCGGGGTTTGACTTCGCCATTATCCGCATTGGTTATGGCCGTGGTAATTTAGATAGTGAATTCTATAACAACGTAAACGGTGCTATCAACGCCGGTTTAGCTATTGGCGTATACCATTATTCCTATGCTATGAACGAAGATCACGCAGCAGATGAGGCCGAATTTGTACTAAATACATTGAGTGATGCCGGCTTAACTGTGGATAAGTTGCCAATGGGCGTATGGTTCGACATGGAAGATGCTGACGATTATAAGGCAGAACGTGGTATGCCAACAGGCCAACAACTAACAAATATTTGTAGCGTATTTATTAATAAATTATGGCAAGCTGGGTATGTTAATACCGGCCTATACGCTAATTATGACTGGTTGACTAATATCTTAGACGTTAGCCAATTAGGCGGTTGCGCTATCTGGTGCGCACAACTCAATAGCCAATGCGACTATGAAGGGGCCAATTTATGGCAATACACATTTACCGAAAATATCGAAGGTAAAGAATTCGATGCCGATTTAGTATTGAACTGGCCTATTTAGGGGGTAATTATGGATACTATCAAGCAAATGTTAAAAGGCTATACGCCAATTATCACCGTGGCAGCACTTATGCTGCTTGTGGTGGTAGTTGGTTTATTATCCTATAAAATAGCTTATACAAAGAAATTACAAGAACCGATTATCTTAAATCAAGCAATGGTAAAGAACCCGCAGAAAATGGCGGAAACGTTAAATATCACGCCAAAGGCAGCGGCGGAAGTTGTTTCCTATAAGGAAAATACTGAACCAGTAGCGACGTATTACACAAAAGCGCCAACGCTACATGATGCGGCAGTTATTACGAAAAATGCTATAAAAGATAAATCGCCGAATATTCCAAAGGAAGCTATTGAAAAAAGCGATAGAACGGCCGTAGTAGAAAATACCGATGAAAATAAAGTTGATGTATATAAAATTAATCTTAATAAAACGCATCGCATAATGGGCGGTGTTACTGTATTGGATACAGGGAAGGTATACGAAACAATAGGCTATCAAGTTGGCGACTTTCAAGGCCTAGCGCATTTTGACGGAAAGCATTTCAAAGGGGCCAGCGCGCTTTATACATTTGCGAAATGGTAGGTGATCCAATTATCTCCGCGCCGTACGGTTTACGGCATACCGTTTTTAACAAAGGAGTAAACTATATGAAAACATTTACATTTGAAGGCAAAACTCATATGTTTGCGGAAGAAGTAGAACCAAAGAAAGACGGTTTATATACCGCAACACTCACAGACCATAATAACGTACGTTGTGAAATGTGGTTTATTAACGGCGAATTGAAACGCCTTGTTGAATTAGATTAATAAGAAAGGGGTACCATAAGCGGTACCCCTCTTTTTTATTTTGACGTCAAAAATACGGCAAAAACTTCATGTAAAACCATATAATTTCGTGGATAGATTTTTTAAATTTACGTTGTGGCCAATCAGTTAAAAACTACGATATGTGACATTATGGATAAAAATTATTAAATACGCTATAATTAATTGATATAAAATATAAGGATTAAAACACTATAAAATATGCGTTCTTATGTTGGAACGTCATAAAAACGTCAAAAATTCTTATCCAAAAATAGCGGCAACTTTATCAGATGCCTTGTTTCGCATATCATCGGAATAATGAACGTATGTTTTTAATACCGTTTGTAAACTATCACCTAATAATGCTGATACGGTTTTTATGTCTACGCCGTTAGATAATAATTTAGTGGCGTATGTGTGGCGTAGATCATGAATAGAATTCTCCGGCAAGAACCGTTTCATTATCTCCGTAGCAACTCCGCTGGAACTGATACGGGTATTAAATAGGCGCTCCGTAATGCATGTTTCCTTATATTCCAGCAATATACTTTTTAATACTGGCGGTATTGGGATTTGCCTATAACTATTTTTAGATTTCAACCCTTTTAAAGCGTATTTGTTGTATCCAATAGCGGCGAATTGTTGCACTATATTAATAGTATTATTATCTAAGTCTATATTTTCCCATGTAAGGCCTGTTATTTCTCCGTATCTCATGCCAGTATATACCGCAATACAGAACAATACATAATAGAAGTAATTAATAGGCTTAACGCCGTTCAATAACATTTCTACTTCATCATCTGTTAGTGCTTTAATTTTAAGTGGTTTATTATCTACATATCGTGGTATTATTTTTAGTTCGTTAATTGGCAGTATCTTATATGGAAGTACGGCATAGTTAAATAAACGCTGAATTATGCCTAATGCAAGGTTTTTACTGGCGCTTGAATATAAACTATCATTCAATATCCGTTTCACTTGATACGGCGTAATATTCGCTATTTTTTCGCCATGTATTGGCTTAAATAAATCAAAAGTGCGTGTATAAGTCCGCAGCGTGTTGAATGTACGCGGCTTATTTTCTCTAATGTAAATTTCAAAAAAATCAATAAGAGTTATATTTCTAAGACTATCATCTGCAATGGTGATAGTCTTTTTTAATTTATCAATGATCGTTTGGGCGTGAATTTTAGCCGCCTTTTGTGTTTCAAAACCCTGTTTAGATTTCTGGCGCCAGCGGTTGCCGTCCTTGTAAGATACGATACATTGATACCCTTTATCTTTCCTTCTTATCGTAATGTTGCATTGCATTGTCTAATTCCCCTATAGAATATTTGGCTATGTAATGCGCAGCAATGAATAGGGCCATTAATATAAGCATTAATATATACCGATGTTCTTGCCACGGAATAAGGCCTAACGCCAAGCCAATAATTAAATACAAAATACTTTGGTAACAAGCTACGTTAATTGCGTGTTTCTTTTCCATGTTTAACCCCTTTGTTTAACAATAAATGCGCGAAAGTATCCGCATCTATTTCAATTTTATCACGGGTGGCATCATCTAATACCCCGTATAAATCATATTCACTATGAAGCAATGCATGCCCTAATTGATGCGCAAGCGCTATGCGCTGCTGCTGCCTACTTAGCCGGCTATTTATAATAATAGCTTTTTTAATCTCCGGTTTAATCAGTACGCCGCTAACACCTACGGGCATACGTTTATAAAATACTTTAATGTTTAACTTGCTTGCGACATGGCGCGGTTCATTTGAGCCGCACGAATTAATTAAGTCTAAAACCATATTTAACATTCTAACAATTCCCCTTGAATATATTAATCGTCCAATACTGCTTTTAATACTTTCTGTAATTTCAATTTTTGTTTTTCTGTTAGTTCACGATCGCCATAATAACAAATCAATGTACTATCTGTTATTTTCTTTAAATCAATTTTTCTCTCAGTAGTTTTAATTTTAGGCGTTCCCTCTACGCCGTCAGTAAAATAACCTACCGGCACCCCAAAGTATTCCGATAATATTTTAATATTTTTTAAACTGGGGTTGCTTTCTCCTTTCTTCCAACGTGAAAATGCACTTTGTGGAATTTTGGTATCTCTTGAAATTTGATATGCTGATACGCCAGTTTTTCGCATTAATTCCTCAATTTTGTTGTATAGCATAATGTACCTCGCTAAATATAAACATACTGTTTAACATTTTTAAAAAGTGTTTACTAGACTACTTACTAAAACGGAAGTACAATATAGCCATAAGGTACTTATGAAATCGTAAGTGTCTTGAAGTTTTGGTATAGCAAGTGTGGCGTAGAAAATCATCACTTGCTATATCGCAAGTATAACATTTTGAAAAGGTGGTGTAAACGATTAAAACAGTAACAAAAAATGTTTTTAAATTAATGGATAGTAACGGCGTTAGCGCTTACAAACTATCCAAAGAAACGGGGATTTCCGAAAGTGTTATTTCCCGTTGGCGTAGCGGCGAACAATCGCCAAGCCTTAGTAGCCTTGTAAAGGTTGCACATTTTTTTAATTGCGGCTTATCTGAATTAATGAAAGGGGTTACGAAATGAAACTAACGTATACCGTAGAGGAAGTGGCCGAAGTTTTGGGCGTTTCTAAATCGTCGGTATACAACTTGCGAAACGCTGGCACAATTCACCAGCTAACAAAATTACCGGGCGTTTTATTTAGTGTTGTAGAAGTTCAAAATTTGGCCGGAATTGAAAGCGAATGTAATTCAATTAATTATAGGGCAATAAAAAAAGAAAACGAAGAACTACAAGAAGAAAACAAGCGGTTAAAAAAATGCATAAAAAAAATAACTAACGATATGTTAGCTATTACGGGGGAATTGTAATGATCGGACTTATGAAGTTGGCCGGCTTTATTCTGTTAATCGGAACGCCGGGAAGCCTAGAACTAGATAATATCACGCTATACGAAGCGTGTTTGCAAGGGTTGTTAGGCATTGCGCTGCTTTATAGTGGCATTTACATTGACAAATTAAAAAAGGCCCAATAGTAACGGCAATTACTAAAGGGCAGATGCGAAAAGTGAGTTATTAAAGCATCTTAACCCTATATTACACAATAGCGGTTAAGGTGGCAAGGTGAAAACGTGATTAAAGATGAAATTATAAAGGCGTTTGAACGTTTTGAGGAAATCAAAACACAGGGGAACGCAGCGAAAACTAACATACATATTGATTTCAATGTAAGGGTGAATAGATACGGTACGTTTTATCATTATTTGTTTGTGGAAGATGTAAAGAAAGATATTCAATGCCTAGTAAGCATAAAAGGTATTGACGGCTTGCCGTTTGCATCTGAAATAGAAACATTTGAAGATATTGTGAAGGTATTGGGGGCAACAAAAAATGGCTAGTATTTACGAATTAAATAAAAACTATATGGAAGTTGCTGCAATGCTTGAAGAAGCAGAAACCACAGAAGATATTGAGGCAATCAAAAATACACTTGAAATGCTTGATTTATCCATTGAGGAAAAAATCGAAAACACGGCAAAATACATGGTTAATGTTGAAGCCGATATACAAGGTATTAAGGCGGAAATTGATAGATTAAATAAAGTAAAAAAATCAAAAGAAAGCACTATTGAAACTTTAAAAAATAATATTCAATATTCGATGCAGCAAAAAGGCATCGAAAAATTAGAAGTCGGTACCTTTAAAGCTGGTTATAGAAAATCTGAAAGCGTAGAAATCATAAATCTTGATGTAATTCCGGCCGACTTTACGAAAGTAGAAATTAAAGCCGATAAAACGGCAATTAAGAAGGCGATTAAAGCTGGTGAAGTGGTGGAAGGTGCAGAAATTAAAACAAACATGAATTTCTTCATTAAGTAGGTGGTGAAACATGGAATTTAGAACACTAAAAGCAAATGAAATAGATTGCCGTATTCAATCATTAAGCGAAAAAAACGGTACAGTTGGCGCAGTAGTGCTGCTATATAAAGACGCCCGCGTTGACATGCGCTTACTTGATGAAGTTGTAGGTGCATTAAATTGGAAACGTGAACATGCGATCATTGGCGATAGATTATATTGTACAGTTTCAATCTTTAACGAACATACCGGCGAATGGGTTGGTAAATCCGATGTAGGAACTGAAAGCAATACCGAAAAAGAAAAGGGCCAAGCATCTGACAGTTTCAAGCGTGCATGCTTTAACTGGGGTATTGGTAGGGAATTATACTCTGCACCATTTACCTATATTAGCCTACAAAAAGGCGAATGGTACACAGGCAAGGACGGAAAACCTAAATCATATGCAAAATTCACAGTTAAAGAAATCGACTATGACGAAAATCGAAATATTAACAAATTAATCATAGTTGATAGTAAAGGGAGCGTACGTTTTACAATGGGTGGAAATGCAGCACCAGCGGCAGCAACTAAACCAAAAGAAACGCATGTTGCTGGCTATGATGAGTTTTGTAAACTTGCGAAAGAGAACAATGTACCACCGGCAGAAATTACCAAATACATTGCAACAGAATTCAAGAAACCGAAACTTGCACTATTAGATGCATTTGAAATGGTTGCGGCGCTCGACTGGTTAAAGAAATTAATTGAGCAACAGGGCGCCGAATAATGAAATGGATAACAAAGGGTATCAATTTAATCAAAAGTTTAAGCTGGAATATCTTGATACCCGCTCCGAAAGATGAAGTGTTAAATAAGTTAGATCCGGAAGCAGAATATATCGTTGAAATCAAAAAGAAGGTAAAACGCCGTTCATTAAACGCCAATGCGTATGCATGGGTTTTGTGTGAAAAGATAGCACGGGAACTTTCAAAGAACGCATATATTTCAAAAAACGACGTATATAAGCGTGTTATTCAAGAAGCTGGTACTTTTACATACATACCAATAAAAAACGATGCCGTGAGCCGATTTATTGAAATTTGGCACGGCCACGGGTTAGGCTGGCATGCAGAAGATGCCGGCCCAGCCAAAACGGAAGGCTACACCATAATTCGTGCTTATCACGGAAGCAGCGTTTACACAGTAGACGAAATGCGGCGTTTAATTGATGCATTAGTTGATGAGTGCAGCCAGTTAAACATACCGATTGAAGATAATAACTACATCAATTCGTTAATAGATGAATGGGGCGAACATGAACAAAAGGAAGAAACAAGATAATGTACTTTACGCCCGTACAAGAAAATGGGCGTATGAACGCGATGAAGGCTTATGCGTTCTATGTGGTGCAATGGCAACCGAAGTACATCATATAGAGTTTAGATCGCATGGCGGATTATCCAATTTAAGCAATCTTGCTTGTCTTTGTAGAGATTGCCATACAAAAGCACATGGCAGCGATGCCAAGAAAATACGGGAGATTTTAAAAGAAAGGAATTCAAAAACACAATGGCAGAACGGCGAATGATGTCAAAGAAAATTATTGATACCGATAATTTCCTAGATATGCCACAAAGTACACAATGCCTATACTTTCATTTGCTGCTAAGGGCAGATGATGACGGCTTTATTCAATCGCCAAAAAGCATTATGCGTATAACTGGGTGTAAGGAAGATGATTTAAAGCTACTCATTGCTAAAGGGTTTGTTATCGGTTTTGAAACCGGCGTTATCGTTATCCGTCATTGGCGTATACATAACTATGTTCAATCTGACAGGTATTCAAAATCAGAATTGCCAGAAGCGCAAAGAGTGGAACTGGTTAATAAGGTATATGAACCGGTTGAAATGCCTGTGAGTACAGATAATAACTACATGGATACAAAATGGATACAAAATGGATACAATCTGGATACACAGATAAGAATAGATAAGATAAGAGAAGAAGAGAATAGAAAAGAAATAATATGTCATGTTTCACATGACGATGTGGCGAATTCTCACATTGAAATTATCGAATACTTGAATATGAAAACCGGTTCTAAATTTAAGCCAACAACAAAACCATATATCCAAGCGATACGATCACGCTTGAAAGAAGGATATACGGTTGACGATTTTAAAACGGTCATTGATAAAAAATGCCGTGAATGGAAAGGCACAAAGTTAGAAAAGTATTTAACGCCTAAAACTCTATTCGCACCAAGCCATTTTGATACTTACCTAAATAGTAACGAAATGGCAGCGATGACGGATACAGAACGAAAGGTTGCAGAACTAAACGCATTAATTGATGCGGTGGAAGGGGGAACGAATGAAGTCGGAAACATTGAAGGCTACGGGCCAATTATTGATATATGACAAGTTCGATAGTGCAAAAGTTAAAATGTACGCCTACATGCTGGAAGATATCAACCCGGTAACGTTGGCCGAAGCTATCAAGCAATGCATTAATACATGTGAATTCGTTCCAGCCGTTGCAACCATTCGCAAGAAAGCAGCGGAAATTTCCGGATATGTTAATGGCAAGGCTGAGCGCTTAATAGCGCAAGACGCATGGGAAATCGTCAGAAAGAAAGCCAGCCAAGTAGGTTATGAAAAAGGCCTTGATGAATTGGAAGGAATAACAAGGCTTGCTGCTAAAACTGTATGGCGTTTCTTTGATCCAAGAAACTGCCAATCATATAACGAAAGCGCTGCCATGAGCCAGTTTTGTAAAGCCTACGAACAACTGGCGGCGCGCGAACAAAGAAATATGGAAATAGCGGAAAGCATCAAAAGTAACGGACTGTTAATGGAAGCACGTAAGCGTGCAGAACTCAATATGCTAGATAACGGCCATTTGGTGGAAATTGAAAGGTTTGAACCGGTAGACCTTAAAAGCATGGTTAAAGATGCCGACATTTCGGAAGAAAGTAAAAAGTTAATTCTGGGGGGGCTGGAGTGAATAAAAAATATAATGTGTTCCCGAAGTTAATCGAATGTAGGGAATTATTAGGATATACACAAGCAGATATGGCTGCAATGGTTGGCGTAGGAATGGAAACATACAAGAAGCATGAGCGGGGCGAATTTGATTTTAAACTAACGGAAATATTAGCAATTCAGAAATTTATTAATAACGGATTGCAAACGAATTTAACACTTGATGAATTGTTTACACTGCAAAAAATCGTTTAAATGCGTTGTATGGAAGTTTTAAGCCGTCAATGATAAATCATAAGGGCGGAATAGTAAACGGGGCGTATCGCTTAAATTTGCCCTATAGAATTAGAAAATAGAAAGGTGATTATATTATGAACACAGTACAACTTATGGGTAATTTAGCACGTGATCCAGAAGTGCGCTATACACAAAGCGGAAAAGCAGTAGCCACATTTACAGTAGCAGCAAGCAATACATACATTGATAGCAATAACAAAACAAAAGAACAAACTGCTTTCATCAACTGTGTGGCTTGGGGAAAGCTAGGCGAAAGCATTGGGAATTTGAGAAAAGGCAATAGAGCGTTTGTAGAGGGTAGACTTCAAACACGCAGCTATGAAACACAAGATGGGCAGAAACGCTATGTAACAGAAGTTGTAGCAAATTTTGTTGGTACATCTTTAACCAATGATGAAACTACATCTAGCAATTTTGATAGTTTTGAAAACAATGGTGGCGATGAGAACATTCCGTTCTAGGTGGCCAATATGAAAATATTGGATGCGTGTTGTGGTTCTAAAATGTTCTGGTTCGATAGAGATCATGAAGAAACTGTTTATATGGATAACCGCACATTAGACACAACTCTATGTGATGGTAGAAAGTTGATTGTAAAACCTGATGTGATAGCAGATTTCCGCAAGATGCCTTTTAAAGATGAAAGTTTTTATCTTGTGGTGTTTGACCCACCGCACTTATTAAAGGTTGGTGATAAATCATTCTTAGGATTGAAGTATGGACGATTAGAGGAAACGTGGAAAGAAGATATTAAGCAAGGTTTGGCAGAATGTTGGCGAGTGCTAAAACCAAATGGAACGATGGTTTTTAAATGGAATGAGGAACAAATCACATTGCCAATGGTAAAACCTTTGTTACCGCATGAACCGCTAATTGGCCAACGTAGGGGAAAGACAATATGGTTAGTCTTTTATAAGGAGTAAGTATCAAATGGATGCACCATGTAAGGGATGCGAATACAGAGAGGTAGCTTGCCACGTAAAGTGTCCAGCGTATCGAATGTATAAACGCAAAAGGGAAACGATGCAAGAAAACACAATCAAACAGAATGATGTGTTAGCGTACCTTGGGGATAACGTAAAGAAAGTTAAGCATCGTATGAGAAAAGCAAAGTATGGATGTACTGTTGTTGATTGAAAGAGTGTAAAACACCTATGAGATTGTATAGATCAGAACTCTTAATGTGGCGAAAGCTATATGTAGATGAGTGTAGAGAACAAAACAAAGAGCCTGTAGAAATGGGTCAATGGGAAAGAGAATTAAAGGTAAAGGGTTTGGAAATAATTGATAGAAAGAGTTTATTGAATGAACATTTGGGGGTTATTTGATGATGGCAATGGCTGCTATCGTCAAGCAGTAGATGAATATAACGTGAATATGGGGGGCAACACACGATAACATCAATAGGAATTGGTGATGCGTGTATCAACCAAGACCTTGCAGTTAATATGCTGCATAAACCAAACGCATTATGGGAGGATATGGGAATACATAGCAAATGTAATAGGGTTCGATGTGCCTTATGAAAACCTAACCTATTACAACAACTATAATTACCCAGTTAAGAAACCAACAAAGTTTGGTAGCAATATCGATTTGAAGTTATTGAAAGATAACATTAGAAACACTATTGAGTTTGAAAGTATGAATATCAAAGGTGTTAATCGATACAACACAAGGTCGCACATTCCGTTGATGTTGGTACAAGATATTTTAAAACGATGTGAGGTGTACATAAATAAATGTTAGAAAGGAAAAATATTAGAAAAATTTTATCCATAGTTGATGGAGCTTTAATAATACTCTTTTTTGTCGTTACTTTCTCCTTTGCATTAGCACTTGTGCTATGGCTGGTTGGAATTTTAGGTGTGAGTATATGGTCGGTGGCTAAAATATTCTTAGTTATGGTGATGATTTGTGTGTTGGAGAGTTTACTTGTAAGGTTGATAAATATGTTAGAGGTGTAAGGAGTGATGATCATTGCCAATAAATAGCAAACAAAAAGGTGCTAGGGGCGAACGAATGTGGCGAGATGTTTGTAGAGCCAATGGGTTCGATAAAGTCCGTAGAACGGCACAGTATTGTGGCAATACAGGCGATGCATCGGACTGTGTAGGCTTACCTAATATCCACCAAGAAGTGAAGTTTGTAGAAAACCTCAATGTGAGGAAAGCATACGAACAAGCCGAACACGATGCAATCGCTGCAGATAATGGCGATATGCCTATAGTAGCTTGGAAGAAAAGTAATAAGCCTTGGTTGGTAGTGTTAAGTGCGGATGATTTTTTCCGCATATATAAGGAAAGTGAGTGGAGTAACGAGAATGGCGGTTAATATGAGTGAGTTTGTACCTGACAATAACCTAAATTGGCTTGCACTAGCAGCTTGTGTTTACGGAAATATAAGTGCTGGTAGAGCGTTGTGTTGTTTGGGTTTAGTAGGAAAAAAACCACAAAAGAAATATACACGTGTAAGTGAGTTAGATGGAAATTCATTGTTAAAAATGCATCAAGCTGGAATGTCATTAAGAGCAATGAGTTTACAAGTTCGAGCAGATAGAAAGACAGTTAAAAGTGCATTGAGAATGTTAGGAGTGGAATTTTGAGGGAACAAATGAAAGTAAAGTTGGTTAATGAGTATGCACAATTACCAACAAGAGGTACTAAAAATTCAGCTGGGTTAGATGTGTATTGTCCGTTTCACATCAAAGTGCCTGCTGATAGTCAAAAGAAAATACCATTAGGAGTAGCAGTAGAAATTCCAAAAGGTCATATGGGTTTGCTTGTGCCAAGAAGTAGTATGAGTAAGACACCACTACGATGTGCCAATAGCGTTGGTATTATCGATGCTGACTATAGAGGTGAATTAAGTATTGCATATGAAAACGTATCTTGTAGCGATTACACGATATTTAGAGGTGATCGCATTGCACAGTTGATTATTGTGCCAGTCGCAATGGTTGATGTAGTAGAGTGCGATGAATTAAGTGAAACAGAACGTGGCGCTGGCGGTTATGGCAGCACAGGGAAATAAATAATGTGGAGTACGATTTGTGAAATTGAATATGAACCGATGAAAAATGATTTAGAGCATAACCATAAAAAGATACAACGTATGCATGATGCGGAACGTGATGGTGCATTAATGTGTGCAGCGTTACTAATGCTATCAATGGTAGTTATGGTTATATTCATAGTGTATTGGTTAATTGTGTAAAGGATATGGGCGGTGAAATATCCGCCCTATCATAAGAGGTGAGTATGAGAATTTATGATGATATACGTATAGTTGGAATGGAAGATACAATTTATACATTGCAACGTGCTTTAACATTTGTTTATGAGGATGATTTACTTGAACCTAAAGTTGATTTTGGTTTTGGTAGATTTAGAGTTGTTTATAAGAAAAACAACATAAATATCGGTATTGAAATACCAATGATCGAACTGGAATATGCAAAACTTACCTTGGAACAATTTGCATTGGATACAAAGAAACACGTTATATCACAATATAGGTATGAAATTGATAAATTGCACGAGGCGAGAAAGGTATGAGTGCTTTTTACAGAAAGACTAGGAATTATATACTATCCGCTTATAGTCTTAAAAGTTTAAATGAGATAAGTAAAAAAGTATATGATGCTTACTGTGTAGGAAAACTCACAGATAAAGAGTATTTGAAACTTTTAAAA